>Ga0163179_10003827_pt1 | contig 10160 bp, 2 predicted proteins | sample AtlANTMetagenome_FD_109643 | JGI IMG/M metagenome (GOLD analysis project Ga0163179, IMG submission 109643) | Marine eukaryotic phytoplankton communities from the Atlantic Ocean - Atlantic ANT 2 Metagenome | ecosystem: Environmental > Aquatic > Marine > Oceanic | place: North Atlantic Ocean... | reverse complement strand
TACCATATACATCACTATCATTCATTCCTGCCTTGAAAGGAGTAGTGCTGTGCTTAGGAGTAGCAGTAAAGAAAAAGCACCTGTCAGCACCCACAGTTCCATAAAATTTAACAGAAGGGAAGAAGTTTCTTTGTACACTATTATGTGCCTCGTCAAAGTAAATGGTATCTACATCAATACCAGACTCATGTACTCTATGTAGTGAGTGGTATGTTGTGAATAACAATAAATTCTTTGTACTATTGTTGACCAAATAATCTATCTCATCTGCCTTAGTTGTACTCTGGTGATGTGTTTCTCCACTATGAACATGAATCACATCTATACCTTGATTATAGTGACCATCAATATTCTGTTCTAAAAACTCTGAACATAATTGATTTGCAAGTAAGATGCGAGGTGCAACAACTACAATAGTCTTAGGTAAACGATTGTTTGTAAATTGTCTTTTCGCATCTTCAATAGCAATAAGAGTCTTGCCGCCTCCAGTAGGTACAATGACTTGACCCCTGCGATTCGCTTCCAATGCCTCAAGAGCAATTTGTTGATGGGGACGGAGTTGCATCAATAACCTTGTTAATACACATATTATACACAAAAAAAGACCCCCTGAGGGGTCTTATGTGCCACTTTCGCCAGTGGTTCTTAAGATATTATAGAGCTTGTCCTACAAACCATACAAAGGTATGTATAAGAATCAGAATTTAACTGCTAGTTACTGTCTCCCATGCACTTCCATTGAAGAACTGAATCTTCTTAGTAGTTTCATTAAAGACTAAAGCACCTAACGCTGTCTGACCCACTCCTATAGGTGGTATTGCAATAGCAGCAATAGCATTTCTTTCTGTAGTAGTTACTGTAGGTAGTAACATGAATCTATTAGTGGTGGTAATACCAGGATGAGATCCTACCGTTCTACCAGCATCATAGAAATCAGCAACACACTTTGGTGCAGTAGTTCCTACACCAACTGAACCAAGAATTGCATCTTTTTGTAAAGCATTAATTCCACCAAATTGATCGGTAGCATCTGTTCCAAATCCAGCATTTCCACTATCATCAACATAGAACCTATTCTGTCCAAGTAAATTAATTGATAATGGAACTTGTGGGTTAGCAGTAGCACCTAGTGATATAGCACTTGTAGCCCTTAAATTATAAAATGTAGAAATACCTGAAGTAACATTAATATTAGAAGTTACAAGATTAGTAAGACTTAATGAAGTAGCACTTAACGCACCATCAATCTCAACCTCATCTCCAAAGTATGCTTTATTTGTAACGGTGGAAGTACCTACTACATGAAGAGTATTAACAGGTTGAGTAACACCTATACCTAATGATCCACCATAAGTTAGACTCATTAATCGAGAATAATTTCCTCTTCTATGCCAGTGGAAATCTCCAGTACCAACACCAGGAGTACCTGCTTCTAGGTAGAAATTAACATTACCGATACCATAATTAAGAACATCAAATGAAGTACCACCACTATAGGGGAAACCTGTAGCAGTATTTCCAAATCCTATTGCAGCATTATTACCTGCAACTGCACTCTCTCTTCCAAGAACAATTCGGGCAAATCCATCCTTACTTACATCTTTTTTACTTAATATCTGAAGATCAGCAGCAGGGTTATTAGTTCCAATTCCTACGCCTGGAACACCATTTGCACCAAATGATCCTATTCCAGCACTCAGAGTTCCAGAAATATCTGCACCAGCATTACCATCTATCTGTCCACCGAATGTTGATATACCAGATGTATTCAAATATCTAGTAGTAACATCATTATGAATAGTAGTATTACTACCAATATTTACTGTGCCAGTAAATGTAGATACACCCGAAGCTGTTAATCCAGTAATACTAATAACTGGACTTCCTGTTAAGTTATATGCGTTTGTTGCAATTCCTGTACTGGTTGCATATCCAGCAAGTGTTGATACACCTGCAACAGTAGAATAATCTGCACTACCAATAACATTACCAGTAACATCTCCAAGGAAAGAAGTAGCACTTATAATACCACTAGATTTAATATTACCAGTATCAGAAGCTATTCCTACACCTTTAAATCCTGCTGTAAAAGGATTAGCACCAACTTGGAAGGTACTTCGAGGATCTGTGGTCCCCACACCCACGTTACCGTTCGCATATATGCTAGTAAATCCAAGACCAACATCCATGTCAGTCCATTGAGATGTTGGTAAATTAGTTAAAGTAGAACCATCTCCATAATAACTCGTAGCAGTTATAACCCCACTTAAGGACGAGATTGTAACTCCTGTTCCTAATCTTACTTCAGCAAAGGTCGAGATTCCAGTAGTTACTGAATTGCTATAATCTAGATCCCCAGTTATTGTTACTCTACCACGAACATCAAGAACTTCTGAAGGAACAGTAGTTCCCACACCCACACGAGATCCCGTAACTACGAGAACACTATCGTCAACTTTAACGCCTTCACGAAAATTAAATGTCTTTCTGATATTCGCCATCTATATGATTATTTTTAGTTATTTATGTAACTCCAGAAGCGGATGTTGAACCCGTAACTGTACCAGAATTATTGATAGTAACAGTGATTCCACCTGATTTACGAATTGCAGCACCATCAGCACCAGCACCACCCCCACTACCAGCCCAAGGACTTTCACTATCTCCACCGCTAATTGATCCACTAGAACCTGCTGTTGCAGCAACTCCATTAGATCCACCATCACCACCATCTCCACCAACTGCTCCAGGATTAGTACCAAAAGTAGAACCTTCACCACCTTCACCACCAGCACTAAGAGTTCCATCTTGACCACTTGCACCCTGACCACCTGGACCACCAGCACCAGTGCCACCTGTTCCTGAAGGGAGTCCAGCACCGCCGCCTCCACCGCCGCCAAATCCTCTTCGTTTTTCGCCTCTACCAAACCTTCTTTCTCTTCTTACCTCAGCACCGCCGCCGCCACCGCCGCCACCGTAACCTGCTGTAATTACACCACCTGAAGCAACATTAATTTCAGTATTTCCTGTTCCTTCATACTCTACACCTAAACCAGAAGAACCATTTTTTCCAATACCAGGAGTTTGTCCTTCTGATCCACCAACACCACCATCTCCACCTGCACCACCAACTACTCCAGAAGGTCCAACATCTACAGTAAGTTTAGTATCACTATCCCAACTACCAGTTCTTAATGCACAATTAGTCTGTGCCGTATCATCAGATCCTATATTTTTATTCACTACGATATGAACTTTCTTCCCACTCGTACTACTTGGTCTTTCTTTAAATTTACCAACAACCAAAACTTTATTTACATCATTATATCTACTACTACCAGTTTCAGGTCTATTCTCATCCAAACCATAATAATTAACAATCATATTTAGTCTAGCATTATAAAAATTACTAAACTTAATCGCTCCATTACTAGGTATATCTGTATTTGAAAGTGCTCCTGCCTTTGTATCTAATGGATAAGTCATATCTCCATGAGTTTCACTCACTCTATAGTTACCAAAACTATATCCTGAGGTAACATCTGTAAGAGATGGTTGAGTACCAACATTCAATGATGATTTAACTATGGCTCCAGCAGCAGTTTTAATAGTAAATGCTACACCTCCTGGATTATGAAACCAAGTATTAGTTGGTAATGTTCCAGATGTAGTATTTTCTACAGAAACTTCTAATGTATGTTTTGCTTGTGAGGTAAATATAGTTTGACTAACCGCAGTCATTGCATCTGTTACATCTATTATTTGAACACCATCTAATTTAATAATTGCTTGATGATCTGCTGTTGCCTCATATGTCAAAAATTCATTATTATCTGGTTCAAATACATAAGTCGCTGTATGTACTGTATCTAATAATGGAGCAGTAGCAGAGGGATAAACACCGTAAGTATTTAAAAGAGATCCCCATCCTGTACTAGCAACTGAATAATTAAATCCTTGAGTTGATCTAGCAAATACAGCTCCAGCAGAATTTTTTATCTCCCATGCTACTCCAGCAGGATTCATATTCCAAGCTGTTTCACCACTAGCAGCATTGGTTACTATAGCAGTAATATAATGTTGATTTTCTGTAACACTAAAAGTAGCAAATGATGAAGTTTTATAAGCATCTGTTGCAGCAGATGTTAATATTTGAGAACCATTAAGTTCAATGATTGCACTATTATCAGCCTGAAGTTCTATAGTGTAAGTATCTGTAGGAAAAAAGATTCTCCATGTACCTGTATGAGAACCAACTAAAACATCTGTATTGGAAGGATAGACTCCATAATCCCTTAGAAATGTTGACCAACTATTAGGATCATCTGTGTACCAACCAGGAGCACCGTCAGTAGATTTAACCCATGCTGCCTGTGGAGTCCATTTTACCCAAGGTACAGTATAAGATGCTCCGCTAGTTGCGTATGGTCTCCCAAACTCTGCTTCAATTTCAGAGTATTTTATTTGCCCACCAGATTGTAATGCCATGTGATTACTTAGAATTTTTTAGTTCATCAACTTCATTCTTAAGTTCTTTGATCGCCTCAATAAGAAGTGGGATCAGTTTTTCATACCTAACTGCCTTAGTACCATCATCTCTCGTAGTGGTTACACCAGGAAGATCAAGTTTCTCAACCTCTTGTGCAATTACACCAGTGTCTCCCTGACCTTCTCTACTAGATTTTTCATTCCAGTTAAAGGTATTACCACTAATTGAAATAACCTTATCAAGAGCATTTGGAATAGGTACAATATTATCCTTTAAGGTTTCATCAGAAGATTGGAAGGCAATAATATCACCAGTAACTCCTAGTTCACCCGTAACAGTTACACCTGCCGTACCAGTGGTTAATCGCTCATTACCATTAAAGAACAATGTAGCCGCAGATACCGCATCACCTACTGCTCTAATAGCAGTAAACCCAGATGTAATAAGATCAATACTCTTATTAGATTTTAGGTGAAGCATACCAGAGTTTAAGGTATGATGTATTACCGAATTAGTACCATTCGCATAAATCTCTAAATCAGGATCAGCTGAGGTATTACCAAAGGTTGCCTCTGCGAGATCATTAAAATGAAGTGAGTCTGTGGACTTATCCCATATTGCATTATATGAATCACCTGCAAAGGTTACATCTCCACCAAATTGAGCATTACCACTAGTGGTGAATGTTCCTGATACATCTATACCTGTAGATGTAAGTTCCATCATTTTAGTACCACCTGACTGGAATTCTAGATTACCTTCACCAGCATCATTAACTATACTCTTTCCAGGATTTGCATCTGGTTTACTATGAAAGACCTCTAGATCCTGAGAATTACCAAATGTTGCTTTAACATTATCTTTGAAATTAACAGTATTAGTAAATGTAGCACCACTTAATACAGGGTTAGGTATTTCTGTTCCTGCATTAAATTTAACATTATCGTTAAAGGTAACAACATCATTGAATTTAATGTCAGCATTAAAGGTAACAGGACCATCAAATTGTGATAGAATCTTATTAGACTTACCACCCTCAACAATAATCCTTTCCTTACAGATTACTTCATCAAAAATAACACTTAAACGTGAAGGATCTTGACCAGTTACAGTTGGAATTGGTGCATCAAATGTTCTTTCTTCTCCTGTTGCAGAGTTAATCTTCTTATTACCAATATAGAAGTCACCTCTGTTATTCATACCAGTATAGATAACCGCACCACAAGATCTTTCTTGTGACTGTGATAAGAACTCTTCTCTTTGAGTTAATGTCTTAACCTGAACCTGAGGTAAACCAGTTGAATAGTTACCTGGACCATATCCAACGTATTCAAATGTGTGTCCAGATGCACGAAGAATAGATGGTCTACGGAACTCAACAGGAATTGGTTCAATCTTCTTAATTAAGGAATATCGAACGTGATCTGATTTTACAGTACCTAAAGTACCACGAATAACTGTTATTTCATCACCACTAGATCCAGAAAGAGTTGATGACGAGATTCTCATGATCTCACTACCAATCTGTATATAAGATCCTAGTGGGAATCTACTCATAGTTCCTATACCAGAATTTGGTGAAGTAATTTTAAAGGAAGTATCACTTGTAATGTCTTCATTCAAAGTCAGGTACTCATTTCCATAGAACGAAATACCTCTTACACCAAGGTTTTCTCCATCCTTATCAGAAAGGGCATTATTTGCTGCCATTCCAAGTTTATAAAGTTTACCACCAGCAGCATCAGACCCTATATCGGTTGTAGTAACTGCCTTAATCGTATTGTAATCAGGAACTTCACTTACAAGAAAATCACCAAGATTGCTATTATCAGAATTTTTAATTACTCGGAAAGAATTTCCAACAAGTAATCCATGTGCAGATGTGGTATTAATTTCTAAAACCTTCTTAACAGCATCCCAACCACTAGGAGTACCATCAATAGTTACAAATGGTCCAAGATCAAATACATATTGTCCTGCATAAGCTACAGGATCTGAACTATTCTTTGTAACTGTTATTCTTGTATCATTAGGAACTGTAGCAATTCTATAATATCCATCAGTCCTAGTTCCTATACCAGTTACCTGAACTACATCTCCCACATTAGCAGTAATTCCAGTACTAGCAATGGTATATCTTGCTGTTCCACTACCAGCACCAATTCTTGTATTATCAAAGAATAAAGAAGCAGCACTATAACCACCACCAGAAGCAACTATTTCAACAGCAGAAACTGCTCCACCAGTAACAGTTACATTTGCAGTAGCACCATTCCAAGTACCAACTGTTGGATCTGCATTAGTAGCTAATAGTTTTACGTTTTGATGAGTACCATTTATATAACTAGAACCACCTGTGATAGTTCCTGAAACTATTCCGTTGAAAGTATGTGCCCTTTCAAAATCAAACGTAGCAGCTGATCCTGTATCAGTTACAGTTTTAATAGTTGGTCCATAACCAAAATCTTTAATAAACTTATCAGTAGTTTCTCTAGTCAAACTAGATTTTAAATAGTTAGTTGAAACATCACCAATAGGACTTCTCTTTGCTGCAGAAACTGTTGCACTAGGGTTGTCATTATTATTATCTCTATCAAGTTGTGGATAAAGATCAACTACATTTTGACTATACTTATAGTTTGTATATTCTGTAGGGATAGTATTAGATGCATTAAGAACAAATACATGGTAGATACCATCTTGTATGCCTTCAATATAAGGACTTACAGTTTCATTCCTGTAGATATAGTAATTCTGTCCAATATCATTTATTGTAAATCTTGGAAGAGAAGTATTTCTAACCGCTACATCATTAGTTGATTTAGTTCCTGTACTATGAACTACACCATCAATATCGGTAGTTGGATACTTAAAGGACTTACTATTAACAATCTCACTTACTCTAAATGTACCATTAAATCCTTTATTCTGGAAGTCTTCTGCACCAGTATCTGTATTACTGCTACTTGTTACATTTACAATATTAACTCTATCATCAACATTTAAATCATGTGGAAGATCAGTTAAGACTGTAACAACATTAGAAGTTTGGGTACATGTACTAATAAATCTTGGATTTCTATCATAATCCCAATCAGCACTTGTAATACTTGTCTCAGTGAAATCACTATTTTTTCTAGCTCCAGTAGAACTAGAATCTTGAATAATGAAACTATCTTCTGGGTTCTTGCCGTTGACTACTTCTTTAGGAACAACAACACGCATCTTATAGATCTTTTCATCTAAAGAACGAGAATCCTCTTTTCTTTTTACAAATGTAACATTAGTAGTTCCTTCATCGGGAAGAGGAGTAGTAGTAGCAGCTATATTAGCATAAGCACTACTATTAGGAGTAGTATTCACATACCATCCAGCAGTCTCTGTTACTGAATCTCCATCTCTAGTAAAGGTTTCATCATCAGGATTAAACTGTATAGGAGATCCAATATCACCAGAGTCTTTATCATGAACTCTACTTTCTATGACAAGTTTAGAACCACCATAAACAGTTATTGCTTCTTGATTACTAGCATCAGTAAAGGAAGAAGCAAGATTAATAGTATTATTATCAGCTCTATCAATTACATAATAAAGAATATGTTCTTCTATATTTTCAGGAAGATCCGCATCTTCACTATAAATTCTTACAGTTTCACCAGTTGTTAATTCATGAGAACCAATAGTGAATATATTACTAGATGGTGCACCACTGACAGGATATCTCTTTACACTTATACTACTTCCATAAGAAACAGCTCCTCCTGTACCATCAACCATTCTTATAACTGCTGTTTCAGTAGTAACTCCAGCAGCAATTACACCAATAGGTACTTGTAAAGTTTCATTTGCTGCAGCACCTATTCTATATCCAGCAACTAAAGATGGTGGTGGATTATTTACATCAATAAATCCATTCAAATATAGATGACTATTAATACCAACTGCCTTAGTCTTAGCAGCATCAACCTTAAACCAATCAATACTAACTTCATCACCTACGATTGATTTTGGTGTAATGATTGAAGTAATAAGTGCAGCATTATCCTTATCAAATGCTGCTGCTTTAAATCCATCAGAGGTTAATGATAATTGACCAAAGTTAGAGTTAGAGTTTGTTATAGATGCGTCTCCACCACCAACTGCACCAAAGTGTGCATTATAACCAATAGCAAACACAGAAACTACCTGAAGAATAGCATCATTAGTAATACTAACGTGAGTTGTTTCCCATCCAGTTCTATAAACTGCATCAGAGTCTAAATGATAAACTGTATTTACATCTAAAGATGAGGATTGTGCCGCTAATTGACTACCATAAACAATATTACTGAGAGAAATTCCTTTATAAACTCTACTTTCTTTATCATATTTTACAAATGCTCTATCATCTTTCTGCAATGAGATACCAGTAAACTGGGCAACAACCATTGAACGGAAACCAGTTGCCTTCTTACCATCTGCCCTCATTCCTTGCATACCCCAAACTGATCTCAATGAACAGTTAAAGATATAAGGAGATGCACCTTCTACAGTATCAGTCTCAACAGTTACAGTAGCATTATCAACATTAAGTCCTGTTCCTGAAGTACTAGGTGGTAAACTTGTTAAAGATCCTGTTATTAAATATGTAAATTGAGTAGTACTTAATACTTCTTGTACTGCTGAAGAAGCATTATAAGCTATAACTGTATTACTTCCATTGGCTACTCCTTTAACTTTAATTGGAGTTCCTTGGTTTAAACCATGTGCTTTTGCAGTGGTAACAGTAATAAGTCTGGAAGGAGTTGATCCATCACCAGAAATAATATCTGATATAGTAATAGGATCGGATGCAAATGCACCAACAATTTCAAATTCAGGTCTTCTTGCTGCAAATGCGTCTGGATATTGAGGATATTTACTAACTGATGGAATCTCTTTTGTTGCTGCTGAAGCATTAAATGCATTAGATAACTTCGCATAATACATGTCGAGATCTGTAATCTCATATCCTGTTGGTTTGTTCACACCATCAGCATACTCAAAACAAGTTAGTTTATTATGAGAGAAAGTTGGTGTTGATACATCATTCGGACCATCAAAACTTATATTATTAGTAAATACAGTTCCATTAATATTACCATCAAAGAGAGAGAACTGCCAGAAATAACATGCACCAGTAATTCTAAAGATAGCAGAATAAGGAACAGCAGTATCTATTGGGTTAGGTACATATTTTGGTCTTATCTTTGTCTTTCTTAAATCTAGTCCAACTAATGAAGTTCCTCTAGGTATAATAACTCCACCATGAATACTATTAAACTTATATAAAATATTATCTTTCTGATCTATATCAAAATTAGAAGTCAGAGTTAATGAAAAAGTATCTTGTGCATTAGTTGTTCCACCACCTGGAGCAACTGCTTGTGCTACTGTAGCATTACTAGGATCTGGTTTAATCGCAAATCCTGGTCGGTTATCTATCGTATGCTCACCAGGATATACAAGTATTGTTGTTCTTTCTATATAATCGTTATTATCACCTGCTATGTAAGAGAATCTTGCTGACTCAATCAGTGCTCTCTGAATCGTCTTGAATGGTTGTGCTAACGAATTACCATCATTGTTTATACTATCGGAAGAATCAAGATCATTAGGATTAACATAAAGTATCCTTCCCTCAATGTTCTTG
>Ga0163179_10003825_pt1 | contig 10162 bp, 6 predicted proteins | sample AtlANTMetagenome_FD_109643 | JGI IMG/M metagenome (GOLD analysis project Ga0163179, IMG submission 109643) | Marine eukaryotic phytoplankton communities from the Atlantic Ocean - Atlantic ANT 2 Metagenome | ecosystem: Environmental > Aquatic > Marine > Oceanic | place: North Atlantic Ocean... | reverse complement strand
GAATCTTGCTGGGTTATTATTATTTGCGTAGTTATCAGCAGTCGTACCACCAGATGCTCCAGAACTTCTACCAGTAAAGGCAAATAATTTAGAACCTTGTGAACCACCTAGACCGAAGTTATTATTACCAGATGCTAAGTCAGAACCAGAGTGAGCTGTGTTCATTGAAGTCGGTAGTTCGTCAGTAGTTGCGTAGAATATTAATTGATAGTTTGTAGTCACAGCACCAGCTTTATCAGTTTCAATAACTGAAGCAGTTGGAGTATATGCAGTTGTTAAGTAGAAGTTAGAACCTTGCTGATAAATACAACGAGTCACATCTGCATTAGGATATAGGTTTCCATTTGAAGAACCAACACCACCAACTGTAATACTGTAGTTAGAAGATCCAAGTCCTAGATAGTTTCTACCTGTAATTGTTACAGCTACAGTTTCATCACTATCATTTAAATTACCATTGTAAGCAATCCTTGTAAGTGTTGCTTTAATCGGTGTATAACCTGAAGAGGTAATACTAAAGTTGAACGATTGTGTATTAGTAGTATTCTGAGTTGGCTGTGTATTTGTAAAAGAAATATTTGTTCTTAAGTTTCTTTTATAGAAAGAAGTAAATCTCTGATTACCATTGTTTCCTTCAATTTTATATACTAGTGTTAATCTAGGATGACCTCTAGTAAAATCAAAAGAAGTTAAATTCATTCTTGAACCTAGAGTACCATAGTCAGAATATAATTCGATTGTGTTTGCGTCAACAACATTTACATAGTAAACTGTACCATCTACTAAGCCACCATTAGTTTGTCCTCTAATTTGTGTTTGGAAAAGTAAGGCAGCATTATCGTTAAATTGGTGACCAGTCCATGTAATTCTATCAGTACCTGTATTAATCATTGAAGAAGCAAGATACAAGTTATATGTACCTTCCCAGTCCCAAGTGACAACAGGGAACTCTTGAGCTCCACCACCACCAATAGCAGTGGTAGCATTTACTGTAGTTGTTGTAGTGATAGTAGCACGAGTATCAACCCATGGATTTCCATCAGGTGCTATACCACCATTAGCAGTAGGATCTGCAATTCTTAAGTTTTTCGGACCAACTGTTTGTCTTAAATAAACTCTTGTACCAGCTTTAAGTCCGTGCGTTTGAGCAGTAGTCACTGTCATTGTAGATGGGTTTGCTCCATCAGTTTCAATAGCAGTACTTGTTAAATCTATATTTAAGTTAGATCCCTCGAAGAATTTAGCAGGGATAACTGAAGTGTATGAACCTGAAATAGTTGCAGTAGATTCTGCAGCATTATCCATTTCATAAAAGAATTCTAATTGGTTTGTTAAACCAGATACTAGGAAAAATCCATCAGCAGCATTTAATGTTGTACCCTGTACTAGAACTGGATCTCCTAGTGACAATCCAGAGTTAGCACTAGTGGTCACTCTAACTTGTTTAGAGTTAGCAGTAGTTGTAATAGAAGTTAATTGTTCAAGAGGTACATCTCCTGCTTGTGAATAAATTGTAGGAATATTTAAAACTGTTTGTAAGGTCTCCCATTTCGAAGATTGAAGACCATATTCAAAGTCAGTATCAATTAAGTTTTCTGGGTTTGAAACTCTTAATTTATTAACAGGATCGAGCATCGCTTCTTCGAATCCTTGTCTAGAGAAATCTGTTTCAAAAAATATTTGTAATCCGTGATTGTTTGCTACACCTGCAGCTGATAAATCTAACTGTGTAGTAAATGTAGTTGTATCAGCAGTGTAGTTATATGCAAAGTTTGCTAATCCTGCAGCAGGATCCGCAAAGTTATATAAAATTTTGTTGTTATTGATATCAGTTATCAATAGCAAACGAACTGGTTGAATAATGCCAGGAACAGTAATCTGATTCTGACTGGCATTTATTGTATAACCTGTAGCGATGAGTTTTTTTGCCATTAGTTTTTCCTATAAATTAAATTTGGTATCTTCGATTACCACTTGTTTCTTTATACATACCCTCTTGAAAAAAGATAGAGAAAGCATCTCCTTCGCCACCTCTTATTCTCATGGGCTCATCATAAATATAAGAGTTTATCTTGTTATATTTAGGTACTTTCTTTTCATTAATCGTAAGGTTATCGCTATATCCGAAAAAGAATATCCCCATCTCTGGTTCAACGATAAAGTCCTTATCTGGATCTAAATCAAATTTTGTATTAAATCCTGAAAAGTTCCCAAAAGCATAGTTGTCTCCTTCCCATATAAACATATCTTTAGGATCGTGACAACAGTAAAATATACTCTCTTCACTCGCAGTTCGTAAAAGCACATGAGTATAACTCGCAACTCTCTCACAAACTTCTTGAGAAGGTATCGGTTTCCCTAAGTAATCGACTCTTCCCAACTCTGGCTTCACCCAAGACATACCTTCTTGAAGTATGCCATAATGAAACTTTGCTCCTGGACCCATAGTACCTAATACTTTTTTTTCTTCATCAAGTATTTCTATAAATCCAGTGTGTACGCAAGTTAATGTACACTTTTCAATATTTGGAATCCCAATGACTCCAGTCTGACCTTTTTTTCCAGTAGCTTTAGTCATCATGAAATTTTGTTTTGCTCTAGTGGCAATTATCTCCCATGACCACTGGTCATCTTCATGCACATTAATGTGCACACTAAGCTCCTAAGCCGATAGACAAAGCGATGGCGACAGCTTGCGAATTATATACATCCCAGTTATCTCCATTATATACTTCAGTTTTGTCTACATCAGAATTGTATCGTAAATCTCCTTTTTTAGCAGGTGATGGTCTGTTAGCTTGAGTACCAATAGGGAATCTTACAGACTCTCCTTGTAGTTCTAAATTCTTTGCTAAACTTTGACTCTTAATTCTTGATATTGGCATTTTAATTCCTCTTACACCCTATTTAGTTTCTTACGCACTTCTATAAGTACCTGAGCCAATCAGGTGGGAAGTGTTAGTAAAATCAGCTTCAGTACAGGCAGTGTATTCTCCATCGGTATCTCTTTTAAATAATTTCATCTGATTAGATCCACCTTCTATTCTTCCCATCATACTTGTAAGTCCTGAAGCCATATTCTCAAACCAGATAGGAATAATAGCATCTCCTGATGCATTTGCAGTGACAGGTAGTGCAATCGCTGCGTCTCCTGTACTGCTTCCTTTAGCAGTAATAGTTGATTCCATGTTTATCATAACTACATTACCAATTTTTGTAATGTAAGTTGTATTTACAGCTGTAGCACCAGCAGACATTCCAGTATTACCACCACCAAAACCTAATGCTGTTGCTAATGAGTTTTCTTGATAGTCATCTAAAGTTTGAGCATTAGTAGAAGCATTCTGAGAAGCAGGGAATTTAATTTGACCTGCACTCGCTCCACTTATATCTAATTCGGAAGCCAGTGTTAATATAGAATCTATACTTTGTGCAGAACCTGAGTTAGATAAAACTGGATTTGCTCCTAAGTGTGCAGCAACTGCACCTGATTCTAATTTTGTAGAAGGTATAGTATTATTGGCTATTTTATCTCCAGTTAATGTTAAGTCGACAAATGCTGCAGATGTTAATGTACCATCTACGAATGCGTTTCTTGATACTGTACTAAATCCTAAATGAACAACTGTAACAGTCACACCAGCAGATAATGGAGTGACTAATGTTAAAGTCGTACCAGATACTGAATAGTGTGTAGTTTCAGTTTGTACTGAACCATTTATAATTACTAGAATAGCATTACCACTTGCTGGAGTTTTAGTTAAAGTAAATGTGCTTGTACTTGCACCACTTGTAGTAAATTTATCTACAGTAAATGTTTTTAAATTTGTTGATAAACTTGCTTCAGTGACAGATCCAGCAGCAGGTACTTGTTGAAAACTTGAACCACCCTCGTGTTTAATGTATAAATTTTCTGTTGGTCTTGGTACACCATTAAAATATAATCCTTGTGATGGAAGAGTTTCTACTCCATCAACTTGAAGTGTAGCTTCTGCTCCTACAAAAGTTAAATCTATTTCTGCTCTTGTTGCAATTGAAAATCCTGTTGAAGTAATAGCTTGAACAACTTGAGATTTTAATGTTAGTGAAGTATCACTTGCGATAGCATCAACAAATCCTACTGCACTTTCTCCAACAAATATTACTTGTCCTACTGTCACTTCTGAAGTAAAGGCAGTTCCTGTACCTGTGACAGTTGTAGTATTACCAGTCATAGCAATCGTACCTGTACCAGTTGTACTTGCAGCACCACCTGTTGCAACAATACTTGTAGGTTTAGATGTATAACCTGAACCAGCATCTGTTAGTGTTACACCTGTAATACCACCACTTCCATCTACACTTGCGATAGTTGCTGTTGCTTGACGACCACCTGTTTGTGGAACTTCTATTGTAATAGTTGTAGTTGTAAAGTCATAATTAGAACCACCAGTATCAACTGCGATTGAAGCTACACCACCATCAGAGTTTAGAGTAGCAGTAGCAGTTGCGTTAGTACCACTTCCTGAAGAAGTAATAGTCACAGCTGGAGCAGATGTATAACCTTTACCAGCTTTTGTAACAGTAATTCCTTGAACTGCTCCTTGAGCAGATACTGAAACAGTAGCAGTTGCTCTTTCATTACCACCAATATTTGGTGCACCAAGTGTTATTGTATCGGTGGTAGCATAACCTGATCCACCACCTTGTACAAGAGTAATCCCTGTAATCGTTCCTGTGGTATATGTAATAACCTCGTCATTATGTTTAACTTGAGTATCAATACCAAAATCAATATTAGGTACATTTAAAGTTAAACCAGATCCAGTAGTTGGTGCATCACCACCAGCAGTTGCAGCAACTACATCTAAGATTCCTGTAGTAGCATCTACAACAACAAAGCTATTTGAACCTTGTGTAAGTAAATCTCCACGAGCAGGTTGAGATGCTCCAGAAGTTAATGATAAGTTTGAATATGTTAATCTATAAACATCTTGAATAGTATATGCCGATACAGGTTCTTGTATAACATTACCAAGTACAACCTGTACATTGGATTCAAAAGCTCCAGGAACAGTTTGACTTAACTTAAATGCCCTTTCATTACCTGAACACTCAAACTCATCTCTAGGACGAGCAAGAGTAGTTGCTGAATTAGTGACTCTAGAACCGATATATGACATATTCTATTTCCTATACATCTTCTAAGATTGAAGCAATCGCATCTATTGAACTTGCTGTATTACCTTGGACTTTCAGTACTTGGTTTCCATCAAGTACAACTTTCTGGTTAGATATTACCTGTAAAGTTCCACCTGTTGGGATAGGTGCATTCTTTACAATGTAATGGTCAACACCACCTGAAGTGATGAAGACATCCCCAGTGATAGTCGCTGAAGTAGTGTTAGCAAGGTCGCACTCTATTACGATACTTTGCTTTAAGCTGGGAGTAGTATATAGTGTGACAGGCGAGGTCCCAACATCCTTCGCCAATCCATTTTTAAAATCATTTGCCATTTAATTTTCCCTTTTCTTAAAGACTAACCAAGTGCAATGCTCATTGCTATTGAATAATCTCTTGCGTTATTTACTGCTGATGTTAAATCAGCTTCTCCATTCTCTAGTAATGCTAAGTCACCAAGTTTATTTTCTTGGTTGTTTCCCTTAGTAATATTCAAATTCGTTTTTTGTCGCCACTGGTCGAAAGTTTCACTCTGACTTACCTGTGCGACTGCAGCTTCTTTTGCCATTATAATTTCTCCGTGAGTTTAATTAACATATTTTTTATGTCTTTTACATCATCTTTTAAAGTATTTATTTCTTGTTTCATAGCTTCTTTTTCAGCAAGTTCTGTTATTTTACTTTTTTGGTGACTCTTATATCTACTATAAGCAGTCTGATTTGTATTAATAATACCTTTGCTCTTAGCATCCTTTACTAAGTCTGGCTCTCCTTCTATTTTTGTTCCTACAAACATACTCACTCCTAACTATGTGCGATTAATCTAAATGCCTGAACTTTAGGTATAGAAGCTGTCTCAGTAGATTTCATTACAATCTTGACAACAACTTTTGTAAAGTCAGGAATATCACTCACTTCTAAATTTCTTTCTCTAAAATCACCTTCGGCATCTTTACTAGACACAGTAAATCCAGTGTCAACCCAGTTTAAAGTATCTGGATCTGTATCACCAGAGAATGCTTTATAGTAAACATCTATATCAGTTGCTTTCGGTATATTAGCATCGAAAGTAATTTTTAATGCATCAGCTGGATTAGTTAGCTCTAATGTTCTAGTCACATAGTTTGCTAAGTTAGTAGCACCAACTGGAGCAGTATCAGCAACGAACTCTTCCATAGTAGCAAAGTTCCAAGTAGAAGCTGATATATCTTTTCTTATTATAATATTCTTAGCAGTAAGGGCAGCAGTTGCATTAGCTTCTAATGCTATGTTTGTTCCATTTACTGATGCGACTGTACCAAGAATCGTTCTATTAAATATTTGTATTCCACCAACAGTAGCTAGAGATCCAACACCATCAGCATCTTCTATAACCAGTATATCACCAGCAACTAGTTTACCATCTACTGAACTAGACGCTGTGACATTAATTGAACTTGTTAGTGATGTAATAGTAAATCCTGCTCTTTGCTCAGTAAAGTTTTGAGCAACATCTAGAACAATATTATTTCCTTCATTAAAGTTGAAGTTTGTAGTTTTATTTATTACAACTTTATCTAGCTCTTGATTACCACCGAATGGTAAAGTGCTAGAAGAAGTAGTTGTTGATTCGACATCAATTGCTCCATTCAATTCTGGGTGTATGTTAGATAAGTATAATTGACTTCCTGCTATAACATTATCAAGTAAATTATCAATTGCATCTATGCTTGACTCTACTCCTTTTGCTCCATGATTGAAAGCAATTACTGGGTCAGATATTATATTGAAAGTTCCAGTGGTAGCAATTTGAGCAGTGTTATCACATAGTGTTATACTAGTATCACTTGAAACTGTTTTAACTCTACCAATAGCACCAGCAGATACACTTAATGTATCACCAACTGATACTTGTTTTGTGAAAGCAGTTCCTTGCCCATTGACAGTAGGACTAGCTGAAGTGGTAGTAATAGTTCCAGTTCCAGCAGAAGTCGCTAATGCTAAACCAATATCTCCAGTGTTAATTAATTTTTTCTGGTCAATAGCTGGAACATTGATAGCAGTGCTTGAACTATCCACTAAGTTAGTAATCGCATAAGCACCGAGTTTCTGTAAATCAATTACAGGAGAAATATTTTTATTAGTAGTGCTCATCGTAGCATCTAATGTTAGCGTCGGAGTTTTAATAAGTGGTGTTGATGATACAGTCGTTTGGTTTTCAAAAGACTTAACTACTTTTCTATCATCAAACTGATAAGTAGCATTTGTTACAATAGGTTTATTACCAGTTGCTGTTCCAGCAGCATTTGTAGCATTTATAACATAATCTAATTCTGTATCATCAAAATCTAAATCTTCAGTTTTAACATATAGTGCATCAGCAGTAAGTTGTCTTGAAGCACTTACACCAGAACCACCATGTCTGCCTGTAACAAAATCACTGGTTGCTCCATCTAGTATATCGTTATTGTTTGCGTCGACTGTTTCTAAGTCAATTACATAAGAATCTTTTTGTAAACCACTTGCCTGAACAGTGTGAGCACCATTTAATAAATCTTGACTTGCACCATTATTTATAGAGTTTGCTCCATATAATCCAGCAGCTACTCCATCAATAATTACTATATCATTTGCAGAGAAGCCATGGTTCTTTTGATGTACTCTTATTAATTCAGATCCAGTAGTAAATTGGAAAGGATCCTTAGCAAGTGTGACAGTTTCGGCAGGGTTTGCTTTTAATTGTACTGTAGCATTTGTATTAGTAGTAAACGATGCTTGCTTCATATCAAACTTAAGATCTAGCAATGGATTAATTTCAAACTCTCTAGAGTTTTGTGATAGGTATAGTGAACCAGTTAGTGGTTGAATGCCTACAATATTTTCAGTAAGTAAATCAGTTCCACCTAATTCAGATATATATGCTTCACATCCAGGCTCATCAACTTTTACAACTAGAGCATAAGTTTCATTCTCTTGTAAATAAATTGGTGATTGGAATTTAAAAGTTGTTGCAGAAGAACCATTAGTACTGACATTAATATCAGCTGGTTGTAATATAACTTGTGAGAAAGGAACAATTTTCGTAGAAGGTACTTCGTTATCAGTAGTTCTAATCTCTACATAGATTGGTCTCTCACCTGCTTGCTTAAAGAATAAATCTACAGATGTAACAAATGCACCACCAGCAGATTGTACTACAAAAGTTTGAGCAAGTGGATCGTGACCACCAACATTAAATTGTTGAACTAATCTGTTAGAAACAGAAGATCTTCGAATAGGTTGTGATTGGAATAATCTATCTTCAACAAAACTAATATTCCTTGAAGATACTACAGTTCTTTCTTTAGCTAACTGCATTCCATTAGCAGTAAATAATGCCGAACCAAAAGAATCAAAGTCAGCATCACTGTTAGAAATATTATCAGAAAGTTTTATACTTCTTTCACCTGTTCTATATCTACCAGCTGGAATATAGAGAACTGCATTTACTGCACCCTCTGAATCAGATGTAATTGCTCCACCTGTAGCTTTCATAGTAGGAGCAACTGTTCCATTAGAGGAACCATTAATTTCTGTTAATGTTAATGTATTTTTTGCACCTAATCCTATGTCTGCTGTACCTGTGACATTCTCACCTACAGCGAAACCATTTTTGATATTTGTGACATGTACATCTCGTACAGTAGTAGAATCTTTTTTACCAGCATAAGATATAATTCCTGAAGCAGTAAGTCTTTGTAATTTACCACCATCAGTTCCAGTATAAGCAGAAGTTCTTACATAAGAATCGAATGCTGCGATATTAGAACCATCAAGTGCTGCTAGAGTAAGAGTAGTTCCTGAAACTGCAGTAATCTTAAAATATTTTCTATTTAATTGTTTTGAGTGATTGGTACCAATAGTTGGGATAGTAGAAGTAATATTTTGTTCTATACCTCTGTTGTTAGTTGCGTTAGTACCTCTTGTTGCGTTCAAGTTATATAAGAACACATGATGTCCTGGATTTAAACCAGTAGCATCTTGAACTGTCATAGTGAAACTTGCTGCACCATCTGAAGAAGTAATATGAGTTATTGTATCAATCCTAGTAGCAGTATGGTCTGCGTTTTTAATTACATCCCCTCTAGCAAATGCGTTTACAATCTTACCTTGATAAGCACGAGCAATATCATCAGACAGTAATCCTGCTGATAAAAGATCTGGCTCAAGGATAGGAGCAGTTGACCCAGCGACCTGTGTAGTTTTAAATATGTCAGCAGGTTTTACATAACTGTTATCAACTCTTTCACCATCAATAAACACATAATACTGAGAATTAGGTTTAGCATTTCTTGCGTCAATATTTACAACCTCATCTTTTATGTAAGGTATGTATGACATGTCGATAACTCTATCGCCATAATCTTGAGAGTTAGTAGTTGTGGATATAGTAGTTCTTTCTCCACCTCTTGTTCTGTTTCCTGTTTCAGTGGTGACAGTATTTTGAAACACTCTTATAGTATTACCAATTCTGCTAGAAGATGTTGTAGTAGATGAAGAAGAACCAGTCCAGTTATTTTGCCACTCGTCCCATTCAGTTCCTAGTACTCCAGTTTCTTCAGCCAAGAAACGAATTGCATCATAGTTATTATCATCTTGTACTGTTAAGTCTGGTCGTCTATCTACATCTTTCCAGATACTTGACTCAGGGAATAGTTGTACTTCTACTTTATATGCACCAATTTTATAAGGGTTTACATCAAGAGATCTAGTAGCATTTGGATTGCTTACTAGACTTGACTCAGTATAAGGTAAAGTTAATAAATCTCCAGTCTTAGTATATCCTCTTGTGCTTCTTTGAGTAGTGTTAGAAATATTTTCAATAATAGTTAAAGAGTCAGTAAAGTGTGCTGGTCGTAGCGTTCTATTTTTCTTATCGATAGAAACATTATAATCTTCTGATTTAACATTACCTACACCATGACCTGTAAAGTCATCAACTACAAAACCATTTTTAAATCTATCTAATCCAGTAGTAGCATCT
>Ga0163179_10003824_pt1 | contig 10162 bp, 11 predicted proteins | sample AtlANTMetagenome_FD_109643 | JGI IMG/M metagenome (GOLD analysis project Ga0163179, IMG submission 109643) | Marine eukaryotic phytoplankton communities from the Atlantic Ocean - Atlantic ANT 2 Metagenome | ecosystem: Environmental > Aquatic > Marine > Oceanic | place: North Atlantic Ocean... | reverse complement strand
TAATATGAGAGATAAACTTGTATTAGTTGCTAAAGATTTTATTCCAATGTTAAAAGAAGCGGGTGCTGGCAGTATGATGAAGCCTGATGCTATGGCTACTATTGCTACTCAACTATTAACTTCCTTAGATTTAAATCCTGCAGATTATCTTGAAGACCATCAAACAGATGAGTTCTTGCAAAAGGTACAACAAGAACAACAGCAACAAAAACAAGATCAAGATAAACTTAAAGCTGCAGAAGAAGCTAAAATTAAAACTGAATTAGCCCAAGCAGAGTCTAATGTACGTTATACTAATATACAAGCAGATAACGCTTATCAAGATAACGCAAGACAGTTAGCTATTGCTATAGATACACACTTTCAAAAGTGGTCTGATCTAGCTATGAAAGCAAAGAAAGATGAAATAGAGCTTCCGCAGCAACCTGATTTTAAAGAATTAATAATGGCATCTAAAAATATATTAGATGGGTTAACTACGAAACCTGCAGTGCCTGCAGCTCCTGGGCCCTCCCAGCCGGGTGCCGCAGGCCCTTCAGGTCAGGAGTAAAAAATGAAACAGTATAAAGAGACAGCCGAGAAGAGGTTGACAAATAAAGTACATCCAGATAGACAAGCTCAGTTAGCTTTAGCTAATGCTAAGTTTTCTCAGCAACATCGAGAAGAATTTTTTACCGATGCTTACGGTGATATTCTTGTTGATTTGTTTATACAGTGGTTAGGAACAGAACCACATGAAAGTAAGAGTCGAGACCATTTGTATCATTGTGCAATGGCCCTTGGTTCCGTTAAAGAGAAGCTGATCCAAATTGAAACCTATGGAGGTAATTTGGAAACCATTAAGGAGAGTAAAGAATAATGTTTAAATTTGATGATAAGGATTCGCTGATGGCTAATATTGATGCAGTATTAGATACTCAGCTTAACGGGGAATGTACAAATCCCTCTCAAGGAAAATTTCAACTTAGGCAAACGGCTATTATAATAGCTAGCTTAATACAAATAAAAGAATTTGTTGAGAAAAATATTTCTCACAATGAAAATCCTCCTTCTAAAAAAGGAGGTAAGTAATGGCTGAACAACAAACCTCTACCCCACAGGATGACGTAATTGTTAACAGCGGTGATGAAGACGCACAACTCAGCGACATTCTCAGAAAATCACCCCTAGCTCAACGAGCTGGGATTGTACCTATACCTGAAGAATCTCCCCCTGAGGCTGAAAAGAACCCGACTACAGACACTGAGGAACTCGTTGAAGAAGACCCTACCCCAGAATCTGAAGTTGCAGAAAACGAGGATAATGTTGAAGAAGAAGCTTCATCTGAAGAAGAAGAAAAAGAAACGAAAGACGGAGATGATGAGTCTACCGAAGTTGAATCGTATGCTGTTTCTGAATTAGAAGATGTAATGGTAACCCACAAGGTTGATGGTGAAGAATTAACTTTACCGCTATCTGAATGGATTGCTTCTTCTGCTACTAAACAACATTTATCTAAACAGGGTCGTGAACTTGGTGAAGCGCGTAAAGCTTTAGAGGAAGAAAAATCTAAAAAGCTTGCTGAACTAGATCAACTTGGAAATGCTTTAGCTACTAGCTTAATGACTAATGAACAAGCCTATCAAAAGGTTTATAATCAGTTATCAGCTAGAATAGAAAAAGCAACTGCTGATGATGACGCCTATGAAATAGGTGAACTCACTAAGCAAAGAACTGACGCCCAACGTAAGTATTGGGAAGCCCGAAATGGCAGAGAAGCTGTCCTAGGTGAAGTACAAAAACACCGCGACGCAGATCTTCAAGGTAGATTCGATGAGAATGTTAAGAAGTTTAACGAAGAAATCGTTAAAAGTATTCCTAACTGGTCAGAGGATGTAGCTAAAGATGTTCGTGAATTCGCCTTAGAAGAAGGGTTACCTGAACAATTACTTAATGTTGTGACTGATCCTGTCCTTGTAAAGTTTGTTTATGATTATAAACAACTTAAAAAGGGCGTAAAGAAGGGTGCAGTCAAACGGAAAGAAGTTCGTAAGCTCAAAACCCCCGTCAAACGTTCTCAGCCCGAAGCTAAAAAACAGCAGGATCGTGAACAGATGATTAAGGCAAGAGCTTTTAAAGAAGATTCTAGTAAAGCAGATCAAGACGCCTTCATGAAACAATATGCAATGAAGTCATTAGGAGGTAATTAATTATGGCTACAGGTCAATATAATACTCAAGCCAGTGCGGATATTCGTTTTTCATCCGGTACTGGTTCAAAGGCAGTCTCAGAAAATGAGGATCTAGCTAATTTTATTAGTATGATTACTCGTTCCGAAACTCCTTTTATGTCGTCTATCGGCAAAACAAAAGCTACTGGTATATACCATGAGTGGCAAACTGACGAACTCGCTGCACCAGCGGATTCAACAGTACATCAAGGTGCAGACTTTGATGCTGTAGGTCCTGACGGAGCTACCCAAGACGATGGTGGTAGTACACTATCTACTGCTGAACGTTATAGAACACGTTTAGGTAACTATACGCAGATCAACGGTAAAACTGTTTCTGTTTCTGGTACTAAACGCGCTGTTGATCAAACAGGTGTTGCAGACGAATATGCTTATCAGCTTAAAAAGCGTGGTACAGAACTTCGTCGTGACGTTGAGCGAGATTTAATTCACACATCAAATGTAGCTACAGCAGGCACTAGCTCTGTATCTGGTAAGATGGGTGGAGTAATGGCTTGGGTCAATACTGCTGGTCATGTTGTACATGCTCACGCAACTTCTTACTCACCTAGTCAAGGTACTAGTGCAGGTACAGATGGTGCAGGATCAGGTGCTGTTGGTGTTGATGGAGCTTCGCTTACTAAAGCTGCTCTTACTTTAACTATGGTAGATAATGCTCTACAAAATCTATACGAAGCTGGCGGTAAAGCTACTCGTGCTATGATGTCTCCTAAAAACAGGAGAAATTTCTCTACTCTAGCACAAAGCGCTAACAGTAACGTAAGACGAAATATTGATGATGACGGAAAATTACGTGCTTCTGTTGATCTTTATATGTCTGATTTTGGTGACATTATGATTGAGCCTAACTACATTATGGGTTTAACTCATACTGAAGCTCTCCGTAATTGGGATCACGCTTCTAATACAGTAAACGTTGATCTTGCCAACTACGCAATTTACATTTACGATCCACAGTGGTTTAAAATCGCTACTCTACGACCTATGAAAGAGGTTGATGTAGGGCAGAAAGGTGACTCCACAGTAGGCATGGTCGTTGAAGAGTGTACTTTAGAGTGTTCTAACCCTAAAGGTTCTACTGCGATTTATGGTTTAAACGGATCATAATAATAAATAATTCATGTTCAACTTTAGTCCCCGGGGTAACTCCCGGGGTATTTTTTGGAGAATCAAATGTTATTAAGAATTACTAATAATTCGGGTGGAACTGTTGCTAATGTAGTAGATGGTGGATGGCAGTATGTGTCAGTTACTTCTGTTATTTTAAATGCTACCGGAGTAATCACCCATTATAAGGCAGATAACAGTGGAAGTTATACTGCTGTACCATCAGGTCATACTATAGATCTTGGTGAACTAGGAAAAAATAAATCATTCCATATTTTAGCTAGTAGTGATGCTGGGATAATAGCTTAAGGAAGGCAACAAGATGTTAGAAAAGAAATTTAAACATTCTTCTGGTAATGCTTTAAGCGGAGTTATAGGGTTTGACGATACTAAAACCCATACTAGGGTATCTCAAAATATAGATCCTATTTTAAAAGAAGTTAAAGAAGATAGGGACGCAGGGTTTAATCGTAAAGCTAATTATAGAAAATTTGCTTCTATTCCTGACGTTGTAGCTATAGAGATTTTAAATAAATATGGAATAAATATACATGATCCTGCTGTTGTTAAAGATAAATGGGAAATGAAAAAATTTAAAAATATTATTATAAAAGAATACCCCTATCTAATAGTAAGCACTTAGGAGAATAATAATGGCAACCTTTGCTGAAACAGTTACAAACTTAAGAGATTGGTGTGATAGGGATAGTACTATATTATCTGATGCAGTAGTTAAAAAGTTTCTTACTTTTGCTGCAGATAAAGCTTATGGCACTTTAAGGATACCTGCTTTTGAAACATCAGCAGATTTTACTGTAGCTTCCAGTGATATAATTGCTAATCCTTCTAATACTGGTGGACAAGAAATAACTATAACTGCTCCTAGTGATTTAATAGAGCTTATTTATGTACAAAAGAAAGGTGAAGGAATAGTATGGAATTCTAAAGTAGATTCTCGTACTTTCCATGATAGATATGCAGATAAAACTAATTTTAATTTTTATACTAGAGTAGGAGATAAGTTTTTATTTCATGGTAATTTTGCTACAGGAGATGTTCTTGAAGTGCATTACTACAGGCGCCTTCAAGCTCTTGATGCGTTATATGCTATAAATACTTCTAATTATTTATCTCAGACTACCTTAGGTATAACTACTATGACAGGATCTTCTAGTTCTGGTGGGAGTACTGGTAGTTTATACTTTGAATCAAGTGCTAGTTTAAATAGTATTAATGGGGTTGGGGGAGCTACCAGGCCTACTGCTGTAAGTACTACTTCTACAGGAACTACTACAACACAAATTTATATGACAGGCGCAGAACAACCTAATTGGTTAAGGGATCAAAACGAAAAAATTATTTTATATGGTGGTCTTGCAGAAGCATACGATTATTTAGAAGAAAACGAACTCTCAACAAGATTTGAAAAAAGATTTTATGATGAGATAGATAGGTTAAATGGAGAAGAGCAAAGAAGAATTGCTAAAGGTGGAAATATATCTATGAGTTTTTCTGCTAATGGTTTAATTTAGGAGAATATAATGGGTTTTAATACTACAGATTCTAGTAATGACGCTCCAGGAGGAGCCTTTGCTCCATCTATAGATATAGATTTAATGGCTGCAGAGAAATCTGATGATTCTCTTAAATCTTTTCAAGAAATTTATTTAGGAGCTCTTAGCTCTGATCCAACTGCTACGGCTTACGGTACCGCAGTATCAGAAGGAATGATTTATTTTAATACTACTGATGATGTAACCAAAGTACATGATGGAACAAGCTTTAAGATAATGTCTCCCGGAGACACTGGTATAGCTAATATAGATATACTAATAAATAAGTACGACGGTAGTGCCACAGCCACTAGTGGAACAACTAAAAATCTTGCCTTAGTTAACGCTGTAGCGACTGATGCTGCAGATATAGGTGCAGTAGCAGCTAAAGCTACTCAAATAGGGTTATTAGGTACTGCCGACGCTATTGCTGATATGAATACTTTAGGTACAGGAACTATAGTAGGGAATCTTAGTACAGTAGCAGGGATAGCAGCTAACGTTACTACGGTAGCAGGTATACATGCTAATGTAACTACTGTAGCAGCAGCTAATACTAATATAGCAACAGTAGCTGGAGCTAATTCTAACATAGGGACTGTAGCTACTAATATCGCTAATGTTAACTCAGTAGGAGGGGTAAGTAGTGATGTAACTACTGTTGCAGGGATAGCTTCAAATGTTACTACAGTTGCAGGTGCAAACTCTAATGTAACTACAGTAGCTACTAATATTGCTAACGTAAATAACGTAGGTGGCTCTATAAGTAACGTTAACACTGTTGCTGGGGCTAATTCTAATATTAGTGCTTTAAATGCTTCTGGAGTTATTGCTAATATAGGTACTGTAGCTAGTAATGTTTCTAATGTAAATGCAGTAGGTGCAATAAGTAGCAATGTAACTACAGTAGCCGGAGTAGCGGCTAATGTTACTACTGTGGCCGGTGTTTCTTCAAATGTAACTACTGTAGCGGGTATAGCTGCTAACGTTACTACTGTAGCAGGAATTAATGCTACACACTTAGGTAATGTATCCGGTGTTGCTAGTAATGTAGGGATATTAGGAACTAGTGATGCAGTATCAGACTTAAATACTTTAGCTGCTATATCTACTGATATAACTTCTCTAGCAAACTCTTTAGAAAAAACCTATGTAGTTACAGTCGCTAACGTAGGCGGGCAAAATGTATTTGTTCTTGATGGGGTTAATAATCCTGTAATAGAAATGTTTAGAGGAAACACTTATATTTTTAACCTTGCAAATGGTACTAATGCAAATCATCCTGTAGGGTTTAAAGATGGTTCTGGTAATTCTTGGACTTCAGGAGTAACTTCTAGTGGTACTCCAGGTCAAGCAGGTGCAACAGTAACATTTGAAGTTCCTACTAATGCTCCTTCCTCTATGCGCTATTACTGTACTGTTCATGGCAATGCTATGGGAAATACTATTACTGTTAAAGATAGTAATATTTCTTTAGTAGCGGGATCTATTGCTAATGTAAATACAGTAGCAGGTATAAATAGTAATATAACTACCGTAGCAGGAATCACTTCTAATATAGCAACTGTGGCAGGTAATTCTTCTAACATAACAACAGTTGCAAATAACAACGCTAACATTAATACAGTCGCTTCAGCTAATTCTAATATTTCTTCTGTTGCGGGAGCCCTTAGTAACATTAACACTGCAGCTAGTAATCTTAGTTCTATTAATGACTTTGCAGATAAATACAGAATAGCCTCTTCTGCCCCTAGTTCAAATAACGATGAAGGTGATCTTTATTATAATACTAGTAATAATAACATTTATGTTTACGATGGTTCGGCTTGGCAACAAGCTGCCTTTAATACTGCCGGGGCTGTGTTTGACTCTGATTTTGGGTCTCAAGGCATTATGTTAAGAGGTGGAAGTTCAGGCTCTTATAGTGTATTAACAGATAATAGTAGTAATTGGAATACGGCTTTTGGTTGGGGTAATCACGCTTCAGCAGGATATCTAACTTCTAGCGCTGGTGCTACTGTTGATGATGTTACAGCACTAGCAATAGCTCTAGGTTAAGGAAAAATTATGGCAAACACATTTAAAGTTAAAACAAACGCAGCTATGTCTGGATCAGCAAATAGCCCAGATGTTCTCTACACTGTTCCATCAAACGAGAGGGCTGTAGTACTAGGTTTAATTTTAGCAAACGTACATACTAGTCAAGTATCTGTTTCAGTACAATTAGTTTCTACTACTAGTGATGTAGAGACTAACCAAACAGTATATTTACTAAGAAAAGCTCCTGTTCCTGCAGGATCATCTTTAGAGATATTATCTGGGAATAAAGTAATAGTTCAAGCCGGGGATATAATAAAGGTAGAGTGTGATACTGCAGCTAAAATAGACGCAACATTGAGTATTATGGAGATTGATTAATGCCTTATTTAGGGAACACCCATACTAGCTTACTTACTACACAAAGTTTAAATATTACTGGTGATGCAGACATCGGGGGAACTCTAGAAGCGGATGTTATTACAGTTGATGGGGTAGCCTTAGCAGAAACTATAGCAGATACCGTTGGCGCTATGGTAACTAGTAATAACGAAACAGGGATTACAGTAACGTATCAAGATTCAGACAACACTTTAGATTTTGTTATTGGAACATTAAATCAGAATACTACTGGTTCAGCTGCTACTTTAACAACTGCTAGGGCGATAGCCCTTACAGGAGATGTAAGTGGAACTGCTAACTTTGATGGATCTGCCGGTATAACTATAACTACTACTATTGCAGATGATTCTCATAATCATACTATAGCTAATGTAGATGGTTTACAAACTGCTTTAGACCTTAAGTCTCCTTTAGCTTCTCCTACTTTTACAGGTAATCCTATAGTTCCTACTCAAGCTGCTTCAGATAATACTACTAAAGTTGCTAGTACAGCTTATGTTACAACTGCTATTGCTAACCTTGCAGATTCAGCACCGGCTACTCTAAATACTTTAAACGAATTAGCAGCTGCATTAGGTGATGACGCTAATTTTAGTACTACTGTTACAAATTCTATTGCCACTAAAGCACCTTTAGCTTCACCAACTTTAACAGGAACTCCTGCTGCTCCTACAGCTTCCGCATCAACAAATACTACCCAGATAGCCACGACAGAGTTTGTAACAACGGCTGTTGGCAACGTAGATTTATCAAGCAAAGCTAGTTTAAGCGGAGCAGCCTTTACTGGGGCTTCCAGTTTTGTTGCAGGGTTTAATAATCCTGCGGTCACAATCACTGGTGGCACAACCTTACAGGGACAAGGTAAAATTAAATTTACTGGAGCAGGGACTGCTTTAGATCACATATCTATGGTCAACGATGGTGTTTCTGCCGTTTTTGGAGTAGACAGGTCCGCAGGGGCAGGATTGGGTGTTGCTACAGATGCTTACGCTTGCGTCATTGGTACTGTTTCTGCGAGTCGAAATGTAAATATTATTACAGCAAATCAAAAACGAACTACGATTGATACGTCTGGCAACCTTACTCAAACTGGTAACATCACGGCATATTCTGATGAACGGCTCAAAGAAAACATCCAGACAATCCCAAATGCATTAGAAAAAGTAACATCTATGCGTGGTGTAATGTTCGACAAAAAATCTTCTGGAGATGATTACGCTATTCTAAATAAATCTTCGGGTGTTATTGCACAAGAATTAGAAAAGATTGCTCCTGAATTGGTTTTAGATGGAGAGTACAAATCAGTAGCTTACGGGAATCTTGTTGGTTATCTAATTGAAGCTGTAAAAGAATTATCTGCTAAGGTAAAAGAATTGGAGGCGAAGTAATGGTATTACAAACTTCTGGCGCAATTTCATTAAACGAAATTCATATCGAGGCAGGAGGTACTTCTGGAACTAATGCGTCTATTAATGACTCAGATATCAGAGAATTAATAACCGAACCTGCTGGAGCATACGGTAGTAATTCTTTATCGTTTAATCAGTGGTACGGTGCGGAGGCAAATATTGCAGGGCAAGCGGTTCTTACTGTTGGGACAAACGGATCGACAACTTATACGCTACCAGTAGGGGTGCAAACTTGTTGTATTTTAATTGTTACTGCAGGGGCTAACGGATATACTCATTCTAATGCTGTTTCAGCGGGTTGGGGTGGAGCAGGTGGCAATTTGTGTTACTGGAACCACATCAGCGTAAATGGTGCAGGGGCAAATGTAGCTCCCGAACTTGTTTTTAATTGGAACGATTATATTAACTGGCAATCTCCTTATTACGACTATGGCTCAAAAATAAGAGTGAAATGGTATCCTGGGGGATCGAATACTCCTTACACTACTTATAATCAAAGTAGTGGAGCACAATTCCAAGACCAAGCCCATACGGGTAAGGGTATAAAAATGGAACGGACGACTTCTACAACACAGCCAGGGGAAATGCTTTATAAATACATCAACTCTTGGGTTTACAGAAGCACCTGTTCAGACGGTCCACCAACTATTCGTGGTGGTAGAGGTGGTTACGGTGTATCAGGTTCGGGAGCAGCAGGAGGTGCAGCAGGATATTTAAACGCTACTGGAACGAGTACTCTGAAAGCAAACTCAGGGGGTTCTAGTCCTACGGATAATAGGTCAGGTGGAGACGGTGGAACTACTGCATCAACAGGGGGTTCATCAGGAGTTGCAACTCCGGCAGGAACTTCTGGTCTTTCGGGTAGTGGAGCAGCAGGAGGTGCAACGGCAGGATATGCATATATGTATGGCCAAGGAGTCGGTAAAGGTGCAGGAGGAGGTGGCGTAGGTATTTTAGGGCCTGGGTCAACGGGTGCAGGAGGTGCAGCAGGATATAGCACTAATGCCAATGCAATAGCCTATGGTGGCAATGGTGGTTCTGGCGGTCAAAACGGTGGTACAGTAACACGACAATACACCACTTTCGGTGGTTCTGGCGGATATTATGGATCAGGCGGTGGCGGTGGATTGAGTCAGTTCGGGTCAGGAGGTCTCTACGGTGGTGGAGGTGGAGGCGGTGGAGCCTTTTATCCTTATGGTCCGTCTAGCGGTTCTGCTATGGGCGCTCCAGGGGCAGTACGAATTATGTGGGGTAACAACCGTGAATATCCCTCAACAAACGTGGCGGATCAATGATATGGCAACAAAAACTTGGCAATGGGTAAAGGTTAAAAATGGAACTCCAGAAGACAGCTTTCAGCTTCACGATAGCATTGAAAATGCAGGGATAAATTTAAACGATGAGAACTGCGAGTTTGAATTAGT
>Ga0163179_10003823_pt1 | contig 10165 bp, 28 predicted proteins | sample AtlANTMetagenome_FD_109643 | JGI IMG/M metagenome (GOLD analysis project Ga0163179, IMG submission 109643) | Marine eukaryotic phytoplankton communities from the Atlantic Ocean - Atlantic ANT 2 Metagenome | ecosystem: Environmental > Aquatic > Marine > Oceanic | place: North Atlantic Ocean... | reverse complement strand
TCTTCTAGGAAAAGAAGAGAATCTTTTAAAGCTCGTCATGCTAAAAATATTGCTAAAGGAAAAATGTCAGCCGCATATTGGGCTAACAAAACTAAGTGGTAAAAGGTGGGAAGCAGAATCTGCTTTTATATCTAAAACTAAGTACCCCCCTATTTCCGAAAGTATATAGTTTCGTTTACTGTTTCATGCTTATCATCTAAAGCATCATAAAGAGAGTGCAATGCACTTTTAATATTGTTTACTCCATCTAATACTGAGATATCGGTCATTATCCGTTCAACTGATCTTTTACTGTCACATATAATTCTTTCAGGTACTGTTCCGTGTTCGTGAGTCATAGTGTTAGGGTTTCAGGACTTTATCCTAACGTATACTGAGTTACTTAAGGTTCCCTTTATTTTTTTTTTCTGCTTTAACTACGCTTGTAATAGAAACTTCATAAATAGCTGCCCACTCATAACGAGCTAACATATATTTATTTTTTTGAATCATTTTACATTGATAAGGATTTAAAACAAAACTGCCTTTTTTACGACCTGGATTTTCTATTGTATTAAGGTATTTTTCTGTAGTCCTAAATTTAGCTTTACAGTTTAAACATCTACAATATCTTTTAGTAAAATCTCCATGATCTTCAGTACAACTGACTCTTGTTTCTTTAGAGTGACACATAGGACATTTCATTTTGTCTCCTCTGGTTGAATCATTCCTTGTACTTTAACTACTGATGTTTTTTTACCGTCTTCCATACAGTCATAGTGCCATCCACGTCTTTTAAATTTTGATCTATCAGGTTTACCTAGAAATGGTTCACCAACAATAGTGTATCTTCTATTTTTTGGAATTTTTGAGAAGGATGCTGATTTATCTATCTCTCGAACTCTCTGTCCTATTTTGTATGCAGGAGGATCTGGTTGACTAGTCATTTTGCCTCCTCCGGTTTTAATCTTCCTTGTATTACTCCTTCTCTTTCAGGTTTTGGTCTCCCATCCCATTGAAGTTTATATTGCCATTGTGATTTTTTATGTTGTTCCCATTTTTTATAACGGTAGTTAAAAGGTTTTGGGTAAGCATAACTTATTATCGTTCCTTTTCTTACGTTGTCATAAATACAGCGTTCTCCAGAAAATTTACTTTTTCCCCTTATATCTCTACTACTTACACCACCTTGAGCAGGTTTATTTTCCTGAACACGTTGACCCTTCTTATATTTAGGAATTGAATTAGGTTTTTTTAGCCAGTCAATCATTTAAATAGTGCAAATTAATAAAAAACATAGGAGCTAGCCAGACCTATTGTTAGCTCCTATGAGTTAGATCTACCCAGAAAGTAGACCTAAATCAGATGTATCTATCCCTGGTAATCTGTTAACTTTTCTTGGATATGCCTCGTTTAAGTTCCCATTATTTTCTTTCATTTTATTTTTGTAATCTTCTTCATATTCGTTTTCCCAAACTTCATCCATATAATCGCTTCTTAAATGTTCTATAAGTATTTTGTTATTTGAGTTCAGTGCTTTAGAAGCTCCACACATGACAGATACATTCTCTTTTTCGTATGCCAAAGCATAAGTTTCTCTACACATCTCAGCATTTTGTAGTGCATTAAATGTAATAGCTTTTTGAAGTGCTTTAAAGCGTTCATACTTATCAGTATCAGCACGTTTTAAAAAGGAAGCATTTTGTCCATTTAAATAATCTTTTCTATGAGTTTGAATACTTTTGTTATATTTACTTTTTAATCTTTCTAATATAAATCTTTTTGATTTGTGTTGGAATAATAGGTCAGCAACAAACTCTGCTCTTTCTTGAACATCATCTGTTTTTCCTCTTGTGTTAGTCATAGTTCATCTCCATTAAGTTCATTGTTAATTTGGCTAAGATCTCCATCTGGAATGCTTTTTGCTACTTCTTCTTGAAGAATTTCCATTCTTTCTTCTAATGGAGAAGCATCCTCGATCATATTTGTTGTAAGGATTGAAGTTTTATTCCCTACACAATCGTTTTGATAGTGATAGTTGTGAGCAGCAGCGAAAGCAGAATCTCTATTGGTGTATGTTCCATAGACCTCTAGAGGATCTTCTGAAGCAACTACATAAATCCAAGTGTGCTCGGTGTTAGTCATGTTGGAGTACCTTTTAAGTAGATATTAGGTACAAATGTCCAATGCGTAAATCCTAAGCTTTTCTTTTTAAGAAAATGATCAAGTTCTCTTTCATTAATGACTCTGTAACCTTTCATTTCTCCATATATAATTAGTTGCCTGTGGCGGGTTGAAAAATCGGTCTCTTTATTAGGTGTTCTCTCATCTATTCGGTAAACATTTTCATCTAAGAAGTACTTAGAAGCTTCCTCTTCAGATACATCTAGAGTTGCTGCAATAAGATCTGTCATTTCTTGTACGTGTGCATCGATATGTTCTTTAATAGGTGTAACCATTAGCCGTCACCTTGGATAAGTTTGGAGGATTTAGTTATATGAGAATTTAATCTTTGCTTTACTGAGTTGATAAGTAGACCTATCTCTTTATTTTTAATTAGGAAGGCATTATATTCTTCTTTTGTTTTGAAATCTTCTTGAGTAATATTGATTGTAGATAATGTTTTTAAGCAACTTGTTAAATCATTTTTAGCTTTATTATTTGCTTGAAAGAATTGTATAACTTTATTTGAATTCTTATCAAAGTTCGGGAATGGTTCTTTGATAGGAGGCTTTCTGTTGTAAGGCATTACTTCGTTGTAATTTGATTGAAGGTTTTGTATTTCTAGAGTGGTGAAATTAAAAACATCTATCATCCAGTCATGAAAATCTTTTGTTGTCCAAATACAATTGTCTGGGAAAATATCATCTAATAAATCTTTTGCAGTTTGCTTAGGTTGAATACCATTGATTAAAGTTCTTAACCTGTTAGCTGCAATCTCATTGTCTTTTGCGTATTCAGATTCGTCGTACATTTGATTAGTTTCTTTTTCGTCGTTAGTATATTGTTTAATTACAAATACGTCAGGTTTACTGTAAGAAATCGTAGTCATGATTTGGTTTCCTCATTTGGTTAGTAAAGTGTTTAAAATTTGTGGATGTTTGATGATTGAATCTTGAAATTGAATTCATTTGCTCTTTGTTTTATATATTTCTCTATACTTTTAAACCAAAAATCACTTGTAGGATCTTTTCCTTGACATGATGATTCCGGTATCTCAACCTCTATTACAAATTGAAATGCTTTTGTTTTCATCTCCACCCTCTCCTTAAGGTTTCTTGAAAATGAAAATAAAGCCATTCAGGATCATTTATAGGAAATAGTTCCTCTGCTTTTTTAATCATGAAACTTTTAGTTGTCTTTAAAAGTATTTCAAATTTTTCATAATCTTCTTTAGATAATTCTTCCTTACTTTTATTTAGTAAGGACCAACCATCTTCTTTATATTTTTCTTTACACTTTGGATCTTTCTTTGCTTCAATACTCCAAGCACATGAATAAACTTTTCCTCGGCAAGATAGATCTCCATCTTCTCCTATACCTACATAAGGTAGTAATCTTATTGCTCTTTCAGCAAAAGCTAGAGGTGTATATGACATGGTTTAATTCTCTTTAATACTTACTTCTTTAACTATGAATAATTGCTCGCCGTCAGGATAGTCAGGTGACAATTTCATTGTTAAGTAATCTGCTCTATTTTCTGCAAGATGTTTATTTTCATACCAGTCAGCAGCTTTAACCGCTGTCTTTTTAGTGGAGACAACTACATAGTTATACTTCTTTTTTGACCTAGTTATATCTATACGTCCGTTAGGAAGTTTTACATAGTAAAGAGTCTTAGTAGTAGTCATGAGACCTCATGTGGTAAACGAATAAAGGTACGGCAAAGAGTTTTCTTATTGGGATCTTGGCCCCAGCCCCAGCCATTAGTTACGATGGTTACTTCTTTATCTTGATAAGTATATTTAGATAGAAGTCGTCCTCCTTGACACTTACGGAGAGTTATTTTATTAAAGTTTCGTTGTTCGTTGTCTGCATCTCCCCAATCTCCTCTCATGTGTCGGTTTAAAAAAGTATTTAAAACTGATTCTGGAATGTATGAATTATTTATTCCTAGTGAGGTTTCTATTATTCCAAAATGAGGGTCTTTCATTACTTAGCCCTCGTTGTTATTGGTTGTGTACGAAGATCTTCTTTTATGTCATTAATTTTTGCTATACCTCTATCTATTTCTTTCTTCTTCATATTTTTTAGATCTTTAGCTTGCTCTTTAATTGTTTCTTCTAAGCTTTCAAGATCCATTGAGAATTGATAGCTAATTGTTTCTCTTATTAGAACTTTATGAATAGGTTTTCCATTCTTTTCTAGACTTCTATTCTTAACATTTAATTCTTTTAATTTAGGTAATAGTTTTTCATTTACTTCTTTTATTTCAGTTCTTAATTCTTTTGCTTTATTAAGATAATTTTCTTCTTTCTTTACAAGAGTACGTCTTTCTTCCATTAGTAAATCAATTTCAGCATTGACATCTTCTGGAGTTACGACGGGGCTTTCTAAATCCTCTGGAAATACTTCCCAGCCTTTGATTGGAGTCTCTGGCTTTGTTATTACCGTCTGATGAATAGGGTATTTAGTTTTTGTTTTGTTAGGTAATGATGTTGTCATGGCTTTGAAAAATGAATTAGGGGATTTGTATTAAATATACCGAAATAATCAGTATGGAAAATGATTTAGTAACTATTGTTCACCTTCTTCAAATAGTTTTAAAACGTCTGCTGCCATATCTTCCCAGTCATCCATAAATTTAAGATCTTCTACTACATCTTTAGTAACCATTTGAAAGCAGTTTTTAAATAATGCTTTGCCTCCTTCTATGTCACCTGATTTAATTGCCTTTTCGGCTTGTTCCCAAGAAACATCGAATAGTTTTGGGTTGAATTCTTTGAAGTCCATAGTAATTAATTGTCGAAAGATTTTTTAATCCAAGGCATAAGTCTTGGCTGTTTGAATTGTTCATAAGCTGGAGATTCTAGTTTCTTATTTAGAAAGTTCATGAGTTCTCCGACACTCACGTTTAACTCCTCTGGAGGGAGTGGACCCCTACCTACGATGTAGATAAGAGCTTTAAGTTGTTCTTTTGATAGGTCATCCATTAAGTTCACTCTCAAGTCTTCTGATCCACTTTTCTATAAGACCTATTTCAATAACTTTTATATGGTTATAAGGTGAGATTCGTATAACCATATCTCGAACGTACCTAAAACCTCTTAGTAGTTTCTCTAGTTCACTTACCGGAAATTCAAGAGTAATTACTTTCTCTTTAGGTAAGAAGTCTTCAACTTTCTTAACATTATTTATTCGGTCATGTAGGTGTCGAAGATTGTTTTTTGAAATAGTTTTCTTAGGTCCGAATTTCTTGTTCATTGTGGTGGGGATTAAAAGTTTGATTCTTCTTCCCTGATCTCAGTTAATTCATCAGGGTCTAGCTCTTGTATTTGAATATCATCCAGCATGTGAAGAGGGATTCCAGATTTTGAGAATCTTAGGATTCTTTTCTTGTCTTTCTTATCTATAGGTTGCTCCATGAAACTAGGATTAAGGATATTTGTACTAATAATGCAACCTTTTTCCAGGTTGTCCATCCTTGTTGTGACATAACTTTGCTTTTCATTTGTGATCTAGTGTGACTAAGTTCATCTTTAAATCATGTATAGGACCATGATCACCCCTTCTCTTTAAAGAAGTTTTATCTTGTGGAATAATCCATCCTCTTAGCTCTTGAGCTGCATGGATTAGCTTTAAGTTATTCTCTGGTGTATCAGGTAAGGTAGCTATTTCTATTAGCTTAGATATAGAACTAACGTGGTGGTGGCCTCCACTGATCTTATTGATACGTACTTGATGAAAGTCATCAATAAATTTTTTTAGGGTCATGGCTTTTTCTTATAGAGAGAATTTAGTTGTTGTTTTTGATAGGTCAAGCAAGCTAAGTCACTTGAGTACATTTTGAAATGTTTAGGACAGTCGCCTTCACAGTATTCACAGTATTCTTTACTGTTATTTTCCATTGGTATAGCGACCCATACAGCATCGTCCATACATAATTTCTGCATAACCATATTCTTCAGACAGGTCAAGGCAGAGACCCCAGCAGTCATCAAGTTTTTCAAATGATGTGTTCTCAAAAGGTGCTGAAGGACACCTAACTTCATAGCGATAGGTCATGACTCTTCCTCTTGTTTTTTAACTTGCTTAATAAAATCCATATAGCAGTCACCTAGATCAATGGGAGAAGTAATTCCTAGCCATTTCAAATCACTTTCAAAAGAACTAGCCATGTATTCGGCTTTATCTCGTTCTAAGGTGATTGTGATTAGATCTTTAGCCATTAGTTCACCTCTGGAGATAACTTTTTATGTTCTGCTTTAAGTTCTTTGTCTAGATTCATTATGTTTAGCATATCAATTTCAATAATGATATATTTTTTACCTTTCCAAACGGGATAAAGGCCGTCACCAGTAGCGGTATCAACTTTGAATTGAATCGTTTCGCAGTCACTTATTGCAATTTGTCCAGAATCAACAGCTACTGTGTCAACATGAATAGCATTGTCCTCTTGAATAAGAGCCATGAAATTGATGTTAGCTGGATCTTCTGTTACCTTTACATTTTTTTTAGTCATTAGTTTTCCTCCTTGTTTGCTTGAGTTAAAAAAGTAATAGGTGAATCGGATTTCAAAATATCCCAGATATCAACTCGTGCTGGTTCATCACCTTCAATTAGAATTTCACCTTGATCATTTCGTTCTTCTAGTCCTTCGTCTTCACACACTTTTTCCAGAGCTAGTTTTTCTAATTGTTCGTAGGTGTAGTTACCTTGGAAGAAGTAAATGAAAGAATCATCCGCAGATGTATCATTGAGTTTTCCGTTAACTAAGTAATGAGTCATGAGTTTTCCTCCTCCTCATAATCTTCTAAGGCTTCCTCAATTTCCCTTTGAGTGAGATCTTCTGGAGCATAACCACTGATTAGATCCTTTTTTATATGATCATATTGATCTTGTGTAAGATCTCTCGACCAGTGAAGTTCTATAAACTCGCTGTCCTCTTCGTAGTAGGAAGTATCAAGTACAGATACAGGACTTAAGAAAAATTTATCTTTAACTGTATTTAATACACAGTTGTCTTTTAATGGATCACCTGAGGTTTCTTCAGTGTCTACTTCTACAAGTAGTGTGACTTTAACTTTTTTAATCATGTGTTTTCCTCCTCAATTGTGGTATCTACTAATCTGAAAATTGGAGTATCAGATTTAAAGATGTCCCAAATATCTAGATTAATTTCGGTGTCCTCAAATTGACACTCTGGATCTGGATCAGAGTAAAATTTACCATCTGAAGCTTTCTCAATACCCTGATCTTTGCAGTAATCAACAAGGGCTTTATGTTTTAGTTCTTCAAAAGAAAAATCCCCAGAATAGTTATAAGTAAATGAGTCATCCGCAGAAAACTCTCTTTCCTTGCCTTGGACTATGTAGTAATTCTTCATTAGTTTGTACCTCCTTTTGTAGTTAATACATAAAATGTGTAGATAATTCGATAGCTAACGACTATATAAAATAGCCACATAAGCCACATGCCTAGCTTGTTGTGGCGACTACCTCGTTTATAAGGATGACACCCTATAGGCCCTCGGTCCCATCCATCAACCATGTAGTCAGTAGTTTTGAGTTCTTTAGTCATAGTTCATTTCTTCTGATGAGTCTTGAATAGTTAGCTCCCACCCCAAAGGCTTGTCTACGAAGATGAGTGTCTCAAATTGACAATTAGTTAGTGTATCATTTTTAAGAAAATAAAAAGTGACGAGGTCGTTTGGATAGCAATCTTTAAATTTGGCGAGTAGTTCTTTTACAGTCATTACTTCACCTCCTCTTTTGCTAGACACTTATCAGTTACTTCTATTATTTCTTTGTAAGCTTTGAAGATAGTATTACCTGACTCCTTCATTGTCTCTCTCAGTTTGGGGTCACTTTTGTTATGCCCAATAATATAGTCAAACGCCTTATTTTCAGTTGATATTCCGTAGTGATTAGCTACTAGAAAGCTTACTGACTCTGCTTCAAGTTCTTTGATACTTGTAGGTTTATGATCTTCATAAGCGTTCCTATCGTGCATGATGGCATGGCCTAGCTCGTGCATTAAGACAGTGGCCTTAGTCGTATTGTTTAAATCCTTAAGTACCTTTATTTCGGAGGCGGTTCCGTCATCATTGTAGAATTCACACCAGCCATGAGCTGAGCCTAAAATACTTTTTGTTGCTTCATTTACTTCTACATTTCTATTCTTAGCAACTTGCTTTAGTGCTTCATATAGTTTCGGGTTGCCTATGTCATCTAGCTCTTCCATGACATGAGAAGTATCGGGCTTATCTGCTAGTGGTTCCCCTTCTGTGTCACGATAATCAAAGACCCTAGCAATACCAAAGCCTATAGGTTTCTTTACGGGTTTACCTTTTATATTGACGATTACATTTCCATTGTCATCTGTAACAGGAACCATTAGTGGCTGATATATAGCATAACTTTTTGATCCCTTCTTTACTGTTCTATTAAAGTCTTTTTGCCATCCGATAAAAGTACGTACCATTCCTGTAAATTCTCTGTCTCGTTGCTTTTGTTGCATCCATAGAAGGCAATTATTATTCCATGAATACTTAGTTACTTTTGATAAGCACTTGAGGTAAGCACTCCAGTCTTCCATTGCGTCATCCATGCTAGACAGTAGTAGCTCTTCTAGGGCTTTCTTCTCTGCTGCTAGTTTCTCTTGCTTAGACGCACTGTTTTTGCGTGCTCTTGTGGCGGTGGCGGGCATGATAAAAATAAGATAGTGTGAATGTTAAGGAAAGATTAAGAGCATATATTTAATTAAGTGTTACCTCGCAAAAATCTAATATTTTTGGTACGCTATCGAATTCTTTTTGATGCTTAATATAGAAGGTAGTCAAGGCATCACTTGTTGTAGCTGACTCTATATAATCAGATCCTTTATCTAGATTCTTTGGAAAGTAATACCGAACGTAGAAAGTTTTCATGGTTGATGTTTAAATAAGAAACAATAGGTAGGACTTATAGGTTAAACCACGCCAAGAATTAAGCTAACTCTATACAGTTATGAAGTTCATAAGGTATTTTGTAAACTTGTAGAAATAATTCATCATCATCCTCTTCAATATCTGCAACCGTAACAATTAATTCATGCGGAGGTTTTAGACTAAGCTTTGTATTTAATGTAATAATATTTTTATTATGGTTTCTTTCAAATCTAAAATTAGCATCTTTGAGTAACTCAGATTTGCAGAATATATTGATTAATTTTATATAGTCAATACTCGTTATTGGATAGCCTGTTTCAGTGCTTAGATGCTCTATTAAGATCTCTTTAATCTTAGAGTTATCGTTTAAGATCTCTTTACTAATAGACAGTTCTACCAGTCCTAAAGCATCCTGAGTTGTTTGTTCTCTATCATCTTTTGATAGTTGCTCACCAAAATCAAAGACAAGGGAGCGAATTAAAAACTTCATAGTGAATAGTTAAATAGTTTTATAGGTTATGAGATCAAACGTTGTTTAATCTCTTATGTGTAACCCAGGTGATAGCTTGTATATCACTAGGCTTGTAAGTTGTTTCTAGCTCTTCATTTATATACTTAGTTACTAGGATGTAATCCCTTTTGATTTGGTCTCTGAGTCTCTTACCACGTATTTTTGAACTTGTTTTTGTGGTAGGTACATAGTGACCTAACCAAATGCTGAAGCAGTGGCCGTCAACCGTCACATCAGATCTAAGATTACGCTTAAATTTAATATCTTTATATAAATAGTTCACATCTTCATATAATCCATTGATACAGTTATAAAATTCTTTAACTTTTGGTCCTGATAATATTTTTTTGATGCTCTTGTGGTTATAGGGTGTCTTTAAATCTAATATTCTTAGTGCTTTGTCTCTGTTGTCGTGATAAGTGGAGTATTTAAACTCTTTCAATTGCTTATCAGTTAGTCCTGAGTCTTTACCTGCAACCATTCGCTCAGCATCTAGACAGTTTTTAGTCCATTCATTGTTTGGAGATAGGGCCGAGATAGTACCAACTACTTTGCCTATTTCCATATTGTTAGCTTTAGAAGAGATC
>Ga0163179_10003822_pt1 | contig 10168 bp, 6 predicted proteins | sample AtlANTMetagenome_FD_109643 | JGI IMG/M metagenome (GOLD analysis project Ga0163179, IMG submission 109643) | Marine eukaryotic phytoplankton communities from the Atlantic Ocean - Atlantic ANT 2 Metagenome | ecosystem: Environmental > Aquatic > Marine > Oceanic | place: North Atlantic Ocean... | reverse complement strand
GACTCCTGCTCTCATCGTGATTAATAAAAAAAAAATGAAACACCACAGCTGTAAAGTAACTGAAGCTAACGCAACTGGCGGGGTTTTTTTTACAGCGTGGTGAATAACTATAGTCATTTTAGGCGGGGGTATTTTTTTTAAAAAACACCCCCGCCATAAAACTTGATTTTCACCAAGCGAGTCATTCAAAATATCCCTCACAACTTTTGCATTCATATCTACTCTTCTTCTTGCTTTTCCTGATGAACTGAAGTAACTGAAGCTAACGCATCTGGCGGGGTTTTTTTTTTTTACAGCGTGGTGAATAACTATAGTCATTTTAGGCGGGGGTATTTTTTTTTACAGCCGTGGTGTTTCATTTTTTTGATTAATCACGATGAGAGCAGTAGTCGTAGGACGAAGCTACCGTGGTAGCTTAGTCATTTTAGGCGGGGGGTTTTTTTTTACAGCGTGGTGTTTCACATTTTTTGATTAATCACGGTTGAGAGCACTAGTCGTAGTAGTAAAAGGAAAGGTGCTCTCAGAAGCACTGTTTGGCACAGCAGTATACAAACTCGAAACAGGAGTTGTAGTACAATTTTGCCTTAATTTATAAGTACATATAAAATGATAAATAAAAAAATATTCAATACTTAAAAAGAAATGGAATCTGTAGACGTTAGCATACAATGGCCATTTAAATGGTGTCTTGTAGGATCAAGTGGTAGTGGGAAAACAGTGTTTTCCTTAGATTTGATCAAACATGTCAATCGATTGATAAATCATGCACCTTCAAAACTTGTAATAATTTACAAGGAACATCAAGAAATATATAATGAATTTAGCAATTATTTTCCAACTGAACTGATTCACGAAGAGGAAGCAGATATTGATTTTATTACAAAAGATAACAAAGAAAGACTGTTATTAATTTGTGATGATCTTTACTATTCTAAAAAATTGGATGATATAGCAGAACAATTTCTTATCAAAGGAAGGCATAGGAATACTAGTTGGTTAGTTCTCACCCAATCAATATTTAATAGACCAGCCTTGATCAATATTTCTCGAAATTGTAATCACATAACTCTCTTCAAGTCAGTTAGGCTCAATGAACCGCATATTTTCTTCAGTCAATTAAGACCAAAAGGAAGTAAGGTATTGCAGAACATATTTGCTAAAGCAACCGAATCAAGTTTTAGCTATATTGATATTGATTTATCGCAGACCTGTCCAGATAAGTATAGATATAAATCTAATCTTTTTGATAAATTTGTAGAAGTATTTCTCATTATGAATGATAACACATTTAAAAAAATGTATTTGGTCAGCGAGTCAGACTTAAAACCTCTTAAAGAAAACAAAATTCCTTTTGAAAATGCTATATGTCAAGAGGGTGTCAACATTCGAGTAAAACCAATAAAGAAGAAAAACAATTATCAACCTAAAACAAACATTGATGACAATATAGAAAATGAGAAGCAAAAGGAAAATGTAGAGGTTGAAAAAACCAATGAGCTAGGTGCTAGCAATAGGGATGTTAGTGAAGAGATTAGCTCATCAGAAAATATATCAAATACGGATCAACCAGGTGAGCAAGATTTTCCGGAAATAAGCTTAGGAAAAGAAAATGATATTAATTACAATAAAAGAAAACCATTGCCTCTTTCTAATGATCCATACTTTCAACTCAATAAAGCCATAAAATTTACTCCTTATTCATTTCTTTCAAAAAACAATAAAAAAAGGTTGCTCGATGAGTATGATGGTGAAACTGACAAAAATGAAGAAACAGAGGGCAAACGATACAAATTGACAAATAATAATGAGGCTGAGGCTGAGGCTGAAAAAAATGAAGAAAATGATACAAGTAAAAAGGATGAAATAGATAATACACCGAATCAGTGGATTAATGGAATCAAATCAAAAGTAAATGATAGAAAAGTTCAATTTAAAAGGAAAAGAAATAATGTTGGATACAGGGTGGCTCCGAATGATGTCAAGAATTCACTAATAAAACCTACTGACTTTAAATTTCTTACCCCAAAAGAATCAGAAAGTTTTGCTTGGGAAATTCCTGATGAAATTCAACAAAAAAAAATAAGGAATAACTTTATCAATGAAGTTGGAAAAGAAAAAAATAAAAGATTTAGATTGTATTAGGTATTAAATATTAGGGTTTGTTCATATAACAAAATAACTTTAGGAGTAAATGCTAAATTGAAGAAAAATGATCAGATCACATGGGCGAATTAGGTATGGATGCAGAGGATATTGTACTTCATCACGAGGAAGAGTAAAAAAGCGATACCGTAAAAAGCGGAAAAGAGCTAGAGTAGGTAGGAGAAGGCGAAGGTAGTCTGCAAAAAAAAAAATCTTCAGGCATATAACAATAACTTCAAACAACAAACATTGAAAAAGATGAATTCTAATCAATTAAAATTTATTGCAAATAAATTGCAAATTAAAAATTTTTTAGGAGTTTTCGCTGTTGACGAACTATCACTGTTGCCGATGGGATCATGTGGATCTCTCATTTTCAATACAGATACATCTGAAAAGAAAGGACAACATTGGATTGCTATTTGTTTAACTGCAAATAAAATTTTCTACTTTGACTCATTAAATGTTAATTTTCTTTTTACATCTGAAGTAACAAAATTTCTTCTAAGAAATAAAAAAGAATTATTTTTCAATAAGATCAAAACCCAAGTTGATAACTCAAATACGTGTGGCATACATTGTCTTGTGTTTTGTTTGTACATGTCAAAGTTAGATGTGAAAGAAAAAAGTTTTATCACTTTTTTTTCCAATTTATTACCTTTCAGTGTTTCCCAAAGGGAATCAATAATGACTTCGACTTATTACAGCATCATATAAGTATAACCTTGCGGAGAAAAGTTATTATTTAACGATGTTTAATGCTGATTATCATCCATTACAAAGAGGACGAGGAAATTTTCATGTTGATAGGTTTCCTTTACAGAGAGGGCGAGGGCTTGGTGGGTTGTTTGCAAGCATGTTTCAAAAGATACTTCCGTTTGGAAAGTCTTTCTTAAAAGCAGGCAAAAACATTATTCAATCAGAAACGGGTAAAAGTATTTTAAATGACACCATTAACTCAGCTGCATCAGCTGCTACAACAGCATTACTTGAAAACAATCCGGAAGAAGCAAAACAGCAAATGATAAAATCTTTAAAAAGAAGTGGAAACAAAACAAAACATGCTGTTGGTAAAATTGCAAAAAACAAATTGGAAAAAGTTCTCACCGGAAAAGGATATGTCAAAAGTAAAAGTAAAAGGAGAAGAAAAAATATGAAAAAAAGAATATCACTTTTGGACAATTAAAAAAAATGTTACACTTTCATCGCGTAAATGAATATTTTACAAATGTTAGTATTGGGAGGTAATGTAATTTGTTCTGAATTAAAATTAAATATCTTGACAGAAAATTGTTTGTCTATGACATCCCTAAGCTGGCATTGTCTCGGATCCAACACAAGCCCATACAGTGGCAACTGTTCCTCACACTGGAGATGATATGACAGTTGATTTTCCAGATCGTGAATTTTTAATTGATCCTTTTCTTTTTCACTGTTATCATTTTTCACTTGCCTCCTCTTTTTTTTAACATGAGTAAATATGTGGTTAGTGTTAACATCCACACAGCTATGTCCCATTATTACGGATTCATTGACATTTTTTAAAATAAAAGAAATACACATGTAATGTATATTTTCAGTCTCATATGTGTCATATTTTTTGACAATATTATGTAAGCATTCAAAAGGACTAATAAATGATACATTTTTTGGTTTAATTGGTTTTCTCCTTGTTTTCATTTTCTCAGACTTTGCAAGTTTGAATGCGTTATCATGATCAATTTTTTTTGCCCCCCCTTTTCCTGATTTAGCAAATTCCAAAATTTTAGCTACACTCTCCTCCCCTCTCATTGTCAAACTGATTGCTTGTTCAACATTGGCAACACTTTAAATAATAAATGGGAGATCACATGCACAAGTTGTGACTCTCTCTGCACATCGGCACAAGTTGCATCTTCGCTCATGCACAACTTGTGTCTTTCTGCACAGGGTACCACATATTGTGTCTTGCAGAAGCACAAGCTGTGCCTATGCAATAAGTATATATATTCTCTTTCCCACTTGTGTCACATTCTTTGGTGGGAGATAGAGTGAGCAGTTAATCACCTTCGAGAAAAAAGGGAAGCAATTATAGGAGCCAAAGTTCCCACTAGTGATAAAATACCATTTCCTATTTGAGGTTCACTCTTCAACCTTTGTCGAAAGTAAGTTATTGGTTTCTTGTTTTTGGAACTTATTAATTTGACATAAAAATCCTTATCCTTATTCAATATTTTTTTTATTTTTTTTTCCTGTTTTGTGTTTAAATCAACTCTTTGGAGTATTATATTGAATACAAATTCTCCAAGAGTGTGAAGACTTTCATCGCTCAAAAAAGGAAGAAGAGCACAGCTTCTTTTATTGAGATGTTGCAACAAGATTAGTTTTGATTTGTACTTTGAAAGTTTTTTACTGTTCAGCTTAATTTTACCTTTAACTCCACTTTTTGATACCATTTCAATGGAAAATCAACCACCCACCGCAATTGAAAGAAGTGAAAGAAGTGAAGATGCTAATTTGATAAGTCAAGGATTGTACAATCAACCTAATGAAGAAATAACAATTGATTCAACAAATGAAGGTGCAGCTCATAAAATTAACAATGTGTTATATGAGTGTGATTTGTGTAACTTTTCTTTCTCATCTTTCAACAAACTGAGAGATCATCAAAGCAGAACTCATCTCTTTATTTCATTTCTTTGCTGGATTTGCCGACAAAACTTGAGAATGTCGCACAAAAACATGAAAGAACATTTTATCGCCCATGAAATACATTTTTGTCGTCAAACAAAATTAAGAAAAATTAAAAGTAATGATATTTTCAATATGTATCATCGTTCATTTGATGATGAGGAATACTGGCCTTACAATCCTTTCATGGACGACGACATGAATGATTTGATAAAAATGATCAAAATCAATGCTTCTATTAAAGAAAGAATTATTGTCAATATAAGCTGCAAAATGTGGTTTGAGCCAAAAGCTGCCCTTGAAGGTGAATCACCTCAATTTATTTGGATGAGTATACCATCCATTCAAGTTGATCAGAATGAAATACAATTGAATTCAAAAATTAGAAATTCAGCAGAGCAATTCTTTAACATATTTCTGGAACAAGAGAGTGTAAATGATAGTGGAAGCGGATATGCTTATTATGCTGTATCTGATATCAAATTGAAGTGTATAGAAAACATGGAATTTGGATGTAGAATTGAAAATGCTAATCACCAGAAATTAATTAGTCAACTTGTATCCACAGGAGTTGTTTTTAACCCTTTTAATGAATGGGGCTGCTTTCATCAATGTGTTTATAAACATTTTTCTGGCAAAGAGTTAACATACTTAGATAATGAAGTTTTGTCAACCATCAACAAAGCAACAGTATCATTTCATGATTTAGAAAATTTACCATTTACTTCTCTTTCCTTTGGAGTAAGAATTCTATATCTTGTGGACTTTGGCAATGAACACTTTGGAGTTCAATGTATATTTACTTCTACCAATTTTCACTCTAAATTAGAAAAGATAAATTTGTTGGCAATATGTAGTGATTCAGCTGATACAGCACATTTTGTATTAATACAGAATCTCAATTTGTTTATGCAATATATTTTCAAGCAAGGAAAAAAAAAGGAAAAGCGGTGCTTTTATTTTTGCCAATTTTGTTTACAAAAGAAATCAAGAATCAAGAAAGTTATTAATGAACACGAGCTTTTTTGTTTAAGTAATCCTGAAAAAAATCGAGAAAAGCGACAAATATCACAAAATTTAAATAATTTTTTGAATACGATACATTTTAGTGAGGAACAAAAATACTTAAAATGTAAGAATAAAGGAAGAGTTGCACCTAATTTTTACGGGTTTTTAGATTTTGAAACTGTATTTTCATCAGCAAGGGATAGCTATTCACAAATTCAGGTGTGTAGGAAACACAGAATGGAAGGTATTTCTTATTGTGTTTGTCCTCAAACAATCAAATCTGATACAATTGAATCTTTGAGCTATTCTTTGATTATTATTGACTTCCATACAAATAAAATTGTTTTTGAAAAATACTATGTTCAAAAAAATGAACAAAATGAAAAGGCTGGAGAACATTTAGTAGCAACTTTACTTCAATTAGCATATGCAATTTCCTTGATAAACAGTATTAATTATCCCATAGATATGACGCTTGAGCAAAAGTTAAAACATATGAAGGCTACAAATTGCGCAGAATGCGGTAGGTCATTTTGTCCAGCACCAACTTCAGAAAAAGAATTGTTTAATTCGACAACAAGAGAATTAGAGTCAGCCAAAATAGCTGTAAACTGTAAAGCGGTAAAAACAGCTCATCATGTGCACCACATAAAAAATGACAACTATGTTTCTTCACTTTGCTCAAAATGTAATTTGTATATTCAGTCCAGATATCAATCTGTGCCAATATTTTGTCATAACTTTTCCCGTTTTGATCATGTATTCCTTCTGAAAGGAATTTGCCGATTGTGGGGTAATACAAAGATGAGTATTTTATCTAAATCTGAAAATAATATAATGTGCATAAAAGCAAATCCCTTTGAGCTGAAAGATTCTTACAATTTTATAAGTGGTTCGTTAGATGGAAATATTGAATTGGTAAAAAAATCTTGCAAAACGCAATGTAAAAATTGTTCAATACAGAATCAGTGCTCAATTTGTCAGCAAAAAACTGAAGAAAATTTGAAACAGGTTTTTTCTCTGATTTACAACTCTGATTTGTCCAAAGTAAACGGATTATTTTCATTGGAAAGATTTAATCATAATTTAAAGAAATCAGCCTTTCCATACCAATTGCTGACAAACTATGAAGATTTATTTTTGATGACCTCCTTTCCAAAGCATGCCGATTTTTTTTCCATTTTAAAAGGAAAAAATGTTGATATGGAGGAATACAATTCTGCAAAGCAGTATTTTGATACCTATTGCTCAAACATGTCAGATTTTTTGCAAATCTACAACAGATTAGATACATATTTGTTGTGCGCTGTTTGGAGGGTTATGGCTGATATTTTGAAAGAAAAACTTGATTACTATCCGGAAAACTTTTATTCTCTACCAGGACTAAGTTTAGAGGTAGCAACAAGTTTATTGTGCACAAATCCTGACAATGATACAAATACCTGCATAGAATTATTTAATGAAGAAAACAAAGATATTTACATAAAAAGTCAAGAAAATATTAGAGGTGGAGTAGTTTTAGTTAATTCAAAATTTGAAATTGATGGCAGATTCAAAAAAATATTGAGTTCATCGCAAGAGAACTGTGACGAATTGGTATATTTGGATGCTACAAATTTATATGGTTATTGTTTGTCAGATATTTTACCATTTGCTAATTATACACATGTCAATTCCAAATTAATTGAAAGATTGAATAATGTTATGTCAATTAAAAATCATGAGCAAAAAATGAAAACTTTAGAAATACTGCTGCCTGATGGAGATGAAATGGGATATGCATTTGATATAAAGATTTTACACGTACCAAAAGTTTTGCATGAGTTTCCCCCATTTTATGGTAAAAAAACTATAAAAGCGGATGATATCTCACCCGCAGACTTTTATAACTACAGACTTATAAACAATGAGGAATATTGCGGGAAAAAACATCCCGTTTTAATTCCTCTGTTAAATGAAAATGATACAACTTTTTCCCATTATCGAATGATAAAAGAAGCCGTAAAATATGGAACAAAAATAGAGTTTTTAGCAGGAATCAAGTTTCAACAAAAGTTCCTGTTTAAGGATTACATTTCGTTGTTGGCAAAGCTGAGAACTGAAACTGATAACCAAGCTCATTCAAAGATATTTAAACTTTTAGCGAATGCGTTGTATGGCAAATTGTTACAAAGTTTATTTAAATATAGTAAATGTAGAGATTTCTTTTTTTTGGAAGATGGACAAAATACTAACTATTCAAGAATTAAGGAAATTATATGCGAAAGACATCGTTCAGTGAAAAAGAAAATGTTTAACGATATCAAAATTTTAGATGATGATTTTATTATGGTGGAATCAGATATGATCAATGTTGAGGCCACAAATTGCCCACTTTTAGCATTTTCAATTTTGGAATTGGCAAAATTGAGAAATTTTAGCTTTTTTTGGAAAATGAAAAAGTTCTCACCTTCAACAGAACTTATATACTGTGACACAGATTCTTTTATTTTAAAAATTAATCCCAATTGGTATAGGGAAATGCAACCGATTAAGTTGGATTTTGATTTTTCCAATGCTGCCACAAAGTATAAACAGTTAATTGATATTTCATATGACGAGCAAATAGCTACGCAAGGCGTCCTTGGCAAATATAAAAGTGAAATTTGCAAAAACTCCATACTTGTTGCTGTTATTGCTTTACAAAAGAAAACCTATTGTTTGCTTTCATTGACTAAAGTTAAATGCAACCAATGTCAAAAATGGACAGCGCTGTGCATGTGTGAAAAATATCAGGGGGTTCAATTATTTGAATTCGCCATTACACCTCATTCTAAAGGAAAAGATTTAAAACAACTTAATTTTCTTTCCTATATAGACATTTTATTAGGAAAACCACATTTAACACAAACTCGACATAGATTCCAACAGCGAAATAAACAGCTTAAATTAACTCACACTAAATACAAAAGTATAGTAAACTTCGATGATGCAAATTATCAATTGTCTTGCAAAATTCATAATGTTCCATTTGTGATGGACAACCATGCAGAGTTTATTTGTAAAAAATTATCTTGTAAGGATGCTTTTGTCACCTTGAACCTAACCCGAAATTTTCTCCTACAAAACCAAATTCCGCTCGTTTACATAAAGAATGGGCAATTATTTTTGTGGAATTCGTAAATAAAGTTACATAGACAGTGTGCTGGTTACCTCTCCATTAACATGATTGATGGAAAATCGCTCCCGTGAAGAAGAATAAACAATTAATCGAGTTGTTTTTGCAAGTGGGGTTTTTGTGATCATTTTAAGGTTTATTGTGCCAGGTTGAGATTGATGTTCATGAAAGTTGGCACACTTGTCTACTGTCAAGTCGGCAATTAAGAAAAAATTTGAATTCTTCCAATCCTCAGCTGTTATTCCAATACTTTCATTGGAATTTTTCAACTTCAACCTATCTAGGAAATCATTCACATACACATGGTGATAATCCATAGTATCTAAATCTAATTTTATAGGTTGAGTTGGGTAAGAATATCCATTCACAAGAAGGTAAAATTCTTTCAAATCAAATGGTTCAAATTTATATGGATTTCTTTCTAAAGATCCCATATATGCCTCATCAGTGGTCAAAGCAAAGATGAAGTAGGATGGTAGTTTATCGGTATGAAACATTGATTGAATTGACAAATCATTAATTCCGCTAGGATAATTGAAAGTTTGAATTTTAACATGGTCATATGAATAAATTGTGGGTGATTTCTGTATACTGTTCTCAAAATGAGACCAATATCTTTCAGTCGGAATCATTTTGTCCAATTCAAGACTTGTATCTTTTATGTCAAAACTATATTTATTCGCATTTGAAGCAGGTGTAAGCAGTGCAAATTCATCTGAATTTCTATCAATTGTAAACCTTAGCTGTGTTCCGGGCTGAATGAATTGATCAATATTAGCCAAATCAATTCGTAGTTTAACCGAAAAATGAAAATAGTTATTAGTGCAAAAAAGACTGGCTCTTTCTTTGAATCCACTGTTACTGTTGTTAGCTTTGACTGTTGCTACATCGTCAAATTTATCAAAAGTGTCTTTCACATACCCATGATATTTCAAACTTTGTTCTTTTGCTTCAGATGAAAATGATAGAGTGTTATCGAAGTAAGCTCTGTAGCTATAAGAAAGAGCTGCTGAATCACCCATTTGAAAGTCGTTTATCTGGTAGGATATTTTTGAAATAGCACTGTGAATGAAATTATTCACAACAGAGCAATTTATATTATTGGCATCAGTAACTGCTGATCCATCTTCTTTATTAATCACTTTTATTCGCCCGTTCCATGTTAATGTTGAAGGATCTAAAAAGTTTCTT
>Ga0163179_10003820_pt1 | contig 10171 bp, 7 predicted proteins | sample AtlANTMetagenome_FD_109643 | JGI IMG/M metagenome (GOLD analysis project Ga0163179, IMG submission 109643) | Marine eukaryotic phytoplankton communities from the Atlantic Ocean - Atlantic ANT 2 Metagenome | ecosystem: Environmental > Aquatic > Marine > Oceanic | place: North Atlantic Ocean... | reverse complement strand
TGTAGCCGCATTCATCGTCCTTGCAATCGCTCTGGTATGCTCCAGCGTCGATACCCTGCAAAATGCCATTGTGGCTTCGATATCAAGAGACCTCAGCGATAGCACGATGAGTCTGCAGAATGCACGTTACTTGACAATCGGCATGATTCCCATAGCAATCTATCTGGCCACTGGGCCAACACTTCCTTTCACCATACCCCTAATTGGAATATCCGCCTTCGATGCGGGCGGCGTGTTTCAGATATTCCTGTTCGCCGACTTGCTAGCAGCTGCAACGGTGATGCCGGTCCTACTCACCCTGTGGGAGGGGGTCTCTTCCAAGGGCGCACTGATTGGCGCTGTCTGCGGACTGCTCTCCGTGGTCCTCTACGGCGCGTATACCGCGGATATCTGGACCGGCATCGATTACGTGTTCTCGCCGACCAACGAGTTCGGCCTAGCGAACCTGCACGTATTCCTCTCAGCGGTAATAGGCTCCTCCATCGTGACGGTCGCTGGGTCCTTCGCACTCCCTGACGATGAATGAGCGGCCCTTGCGCTTTGTTCATGAACGAACCCTGCCACGCGTGCTCGTGGATGGAAGGGCGCCACTGTCTATTCTCCTGCCCTGGAAGGGCGTGTGGAGGCCAATGTGGTCTCGCAGGGAGGACATGGGCGGGTGGATGTTCACCCTGTTCGTATTCGCATTGGGTGTGTCCTGCGTGGCGATCCCCTACTTCGCTTCAAACAACATCGCGGCAAGCTACCTTTCGACCGTCTGGGATCCCGAGATAGCCTTCGACCGAGACTTCCCCGTGATAAATTGGATGATCATCCCGTATGCCGCGCTGTACCTCTTCTACCCAGCGACACTCTTCATCGCCCCCCGTGATGACAGGGGCAGGATGGAGCTAGCACTGGGAATCCAGGGGCTAGCGCTCGCCACGATGCTCTGCGTCTTCTTCTTCATGGCGCTGCCTGCCGAGATCGATCTCAGGGACCAGCTCGACACCCATTGGCTGGACCACCCCCCCAACGCGTTGGAGGACGCGCTCTTCGGCTTCATCCACTTCTCCGACAATCCCTGGAACGCTTGGCCGAGCCTCCACATCGTCCACTCGTACCTGCTCGCCAGGCTGATGACCTTCTGGGTCGTCAGGGAGCACCCGGAGAGCAAGGCAGCTTCCGCGTTCATCGCAATACTGTGGATCGAGTGGGTGCTTCTATGCATAAGCATCCTCGCCACCAAGCAGCACTACCTGTTCGACCTGTTCACCGGCGCATTGGTGGGAGTGGTTTGCTGGAGGCTCTTCCTGCCCGTCATGGAGATGGTGGAGCGCAAGGGGCCATCAGAGATGGCCACCGAGAGCGGCTGGCAGGACTAGTTGTTGTAGACTATCGGAAGGAAGGCGTTAGCCGCCGACTCGCAAGCATTCGCAACGTCGTCCATCCTCTGTAGGACCCTGTACATGTGCATGGCTGCGAGAGCCTCATCGTCTCCCTCGCTGAAGACCAGGGACGCTGCCCTGCCCTCGACTAGATCTGCATCGTGCTCGGCCAGGTTCACCTTGTCAATCAGCTCGCCTAGCTTCTCGCGACCCGCCTTGGTGTACCCGGAAAGGGTCAGGTCACGGAGTGCGGTGACCGACTCCTCGTAGAGTGAAGCGGTCTTTGCCACTGACTCTCCCATCTCCTTCAGGGCTTCCCTGGCCCCCTCATTCTCGTAAAGCGGCCTGAACGACAGCTGCTCAGCCACATTCTGCGCATAGTCCGCTATCCTGTCCTGCTTGCTCAGCATCTCCATGAAGTCCTCCGACCTCAGGAGGAGGCTCCACTGGCCAGAGCCAATCGCCTTCCTCAGGTCGTTCTTGATGTTGTCAGCCCTGAGCTCAGCGGCCACAGTGGCCTCTATCTCCTCAGACGGGTCCTTTCCGTCAGCAGCGGCGTTTACAGCGACCAGCATGTGCTCAACGGTCTCGTTCACCGCCTCAGCATGAGTGTGGAACAGCTCGAAGTAGGTAGGGGACCCGACCTCGGGGCCGCCACCAACCTCAGCGAGGGCGTCCTCGACGTAGATCTCATCGTCGCGCGTGCTCCAAATCACGTAACCAACACCGGCTAGAGCAATTGGTATCACCACCAGTAGCTTGATCGGATCAGAAGCAACGGCGACGAATATCAATATCGAGCCGAATCCAGCAGCTGGGAGGCTCGCGACCCATGAAGCGAAGATCTTGCCGAACACCCTGAAGTCGACAGCCTTCGCGCCCCCAGCCAGGCCAACGCCGACCACTGCTCCGACCAGCGTGTGAGTGGTCGAGACAGGTACTGCGAGGAAGGGCATCGAGAAGATCAGTATGGTGGTCGCGGCCCCGAACTCGGCAGCGAATCCCCTCGTGGGCGTGATGTCAGTGATCTTGGTCCCTATGGTGTCCATGACCCTCCATCCCCAGGTCATAACACCAATCGCTATTCCAGCGCTCCCGAGGAGCACCAGCCAAACGGGAACTTCAGCCGACTCGGCCAATTCCCCGCCGCTAGACAGGACCTGGTACACGGCGGCCATTGGCCCGATCGCGTTCGACCTGTCGTTAGCCCCATGGGCGAAGGCGACGTAGGCAGCGGTGATGACCTGCAGCCAGACGAAAATCCTCTCGACCCCGTGGAAGCCGTCCTCCTCTCCCTTGAACTCGTAGTTCCTCAGGACGTAACCGAGGACCGCAGCCGCAATTACAGCGACAATGCTGGCAAGAATCAGGCTGTTGATCGGGAACCAGGCGTTGGCGTCCATCGGGTTCCAGGAACCGTTCTCCTTGACTGGCAACCAGTCGTACTTGCTCTCAATCCACCCCTCTGACTGCGCCCTCGAGAAGAAACCCTTCAGGGCCTTGAACTGGAGCGCCAGCCCTAGGACGAAGAATGTCGGTATAGCCAGTATCGGTGCGAGCCACCTCGACCTCCCAATCGGGTCGTCGGCCTCGAGGATGGTCTCCCTAACTATGAAGAAAGTGAAGAACGCCAGGAGGGCGCCCATCAGCGGGCTAGCCACCCATGACATCACGACCTTCTGGATGACCTCCCAGTCGATCAGGGAGGTGTCATGCTGAACCTCGAGAACCAGCCCCACACCGACAATACCGCCGATTATGCTGTGAGTTGTGGATACGGGCAGCCCGTATCTGGTTGCTACGGTAAGCCAAACCGCGGCAGCCATCATGGCCGCAATGAACCCGTACATCAGATCGTTCGCGAAGCTTTCCGTGACCGTCTCGAAGTCCACAGAGAGGATGCCCTTTCGCACGGTGTCCGTAACCGCGTCACCAGCGAAGAACGCACCTGCGAACTCGAATATGGCGGCTATGATCACTGCCTGCTTGAGCGTAAGGGCCCTTGACCCGACAGACGTACCCATTGCATTGGCAACATCATTAGCTCCGATGTTCCATGCCATGTAGGCACAAACCACCAGAGATACAATCAGGACTAGACTCATTATCGGTTCCATATAGACTATAGCGAAATATATCTAGTATATTGTTTAAAAAATATATTTAATATATAGTTTTGTTAATTTTCGCTTCACTGCTCTAAATAAAAAACTATTTATTATCTCCCCTTAGTCGAGACACGTGGTCAAAGATAAGCCCCCAAAGTCTGAGATTAGAAAGATTCAGCTCACGGGCGGGTCAACTTACATAGTCAGTCTTCCAAAGAAGTGGGTTGGTGAACACGGCCTCGTTGCGAAGGACCAAGTCAGGATTGAATGGCGACCTTCAGGTACCCTGAGGATTGTTCCCGAGGTAACGTCATTAGTCAGAAAGAGATTGGTGGAGTTAGATCTCAGCAAGATTCCAAATGAAATGATATATGATCACTTAGTTGGTTCATACCTGGCGGGCTCGCAGATAATTAGAATAAAATCGCAAAAAGGTTTCGATAGGAGTCTTAGGAGAACATTCAGAAAATTCATCAGTTCCACCAGAGGGGTGGAGATATCCGCTGAGACGGAATTCAGCATGGAGATGATCAATCTTCTCAATCCCTCAGAAATGCCACTTTATTCCAGTCTGAATAGGATGTACCTCCTGATATCCAGTCAGATCAGAGATGTCATAGATGTGCTGTCGGGTGGGGACAAAGATATCCTCGAAGACTGTCACGACAGGGAACAAGAGGTCGATGCAATAAGGCTACTCCTGGAGAGGCAAGTTGGCCAGATACTGGAATCCGCCAGTATCGAAGACTCGCTGGGGACCTCAAGGTGGGAAGCCTCCGAGATTGGGAAAGTCGTCAGGTCATTGGAAAGAATGGGGGACCACTCATATGCACTTTGCAAACTTTCCTTGAATAGGTCCGGCGACTCTCCAATCTCAATAAATTCCGTACCGATGTCGTCACTACAAACCTGGAAATCCTCAATTAAGTTGCTAATTTCAAACCTAAGGAGAAGAAAAATTTCAGAGATTCATACGGCCAAAGAACAACTTATTGCCGCTGTAAATGATTTGGACAATTTTGAAACTGACTTGGTTTCGTCTGAATTGGATCCTTCTGAAGTATTGTTTTTGGTTCGTTTTTCTGAATCAATTAGAAGGATGTGTGCTTATTCAATAAACATGGGAGAAGAGCTTCTCAATATTCAGTCGCACAGGGACTCTATAGAAATTACAGAGTGAATGTATTTGGGGTAGTACTTCGCGACTATATAGACAATATATCTTCTATCCGTCTATAGCAAAGCCATTGGCAGTTTCCATACCAAATAGAAGAGTCAGGCGTTATGAGGGATTACCTTGAATAAGAAGACAATGACGAACATGATGATTGCCCTGATGCTCTGCAGTATGGCTGCAGGGTGTACAGGGAGTAACGACGAAACGCCTAGCTTGATCCAGACTGGATCGTCCACTGTCCTGCCACTAGCCGTGGTATGGGCCGAGGATTATGACGGAGCCGACGTCTCTGTTTCTGGTGGAGGAAGCAGTCACGGCATCAATGCTCTATTGTATGGCGAGGCAGACATTGGAGATGCCAGCAGACTAATGAAAAACAAGGACTATGGTAAGTTCGATAACTGCGACGATACCGCAGTAGACGAAAACACAGGGTCCACAACAGTTCCTTGTAATGGAGTCCTCCCGGTCAAGTGGGTCGTGGCTTACGACGTTCTAGCCACGATAGTTCACGAGGACAATGACTGGGCTACATCATTGAACTTCTCCCAGCTTTACAGCATATTCACGGACGACAATCCAGCTGAATATTGGGACGAAGTACCGGGCCTTGAATCGACGGCACCTCACGAGAAGATAGAGATATACGCGCCAGACGAGGCAAGCGGGACGTTCGATTTCTTCTTCGAGTCCATCATTGAAGACTGGGGCAAAGACGATCAAGTTGCTGGAACCAGACTAGAATCGGGAGATGGCGTTTATCACCCTTCGGCGGATGATAACGTCATTTTGACTGCTATCAAGAACAACCCATATGCCATTGGGTATCTCGGCTTCGCCTACGTTCAGGAGAACTCCGACTCAATAGCATTAGTTTCCCTGGATGGGGGCGAGGGTTTCGTTGAGCCCTCGTTGGAAACTGTAGCCGACTACCCCATGGCAAGACCTCTTCACATGTACACTAACGCATATGCGGACAACAGAGAAGATGTAGAGGGATACATCGCTTTCGCCCTCTCTGAGGACGGGCAGGCAGTTGTGGACGAAGTTGGTTACGTCAGGGTAGAGATGGTAAACCCCGATGTATTGGCCGAGCAAATATCTAGACTAAGCTGAGGAATGAGGTGATGTCTGAGGCGAATCCGCTAGAAGGTGTATCACCACGTCACAATTTCGTGATTGGATCACTTTTCGTCTCAGCATCCCTCTCAGTTGTAGCTAGCGCACTGATAATTTACACTCTGGCTGATGGCACCCTTGATTTCTTCAGCTCAGACGAGGCCAGCCTACTGGAATTTATCAGCGGCAGGGATTGGGTACCAAATGGCAGAAATCCTAGCTTTGGAATTTGGCCCCTTCTATCAGGTACCGCATTAATCGCTGGAGGTGCCTTACTCATCGCTGTCCCACTGGGAGTCTCAGCCGCGCTCTACCTCTCTGAATTCGCCAGCCAAAGAACTAGAAAGATCCTCAAGCCAACAATCGAAATTCTAAGTGGGATACCGTCTGTGGTCCATGGGTTCTTCGCCCTATTGGTAATCAGTCCATTCATACAAGATTATTTCGATGCAACATACTTCAACGCAGCCAGTGCGATAATCGTCGTTTCGGCTATGATCATGCCAATTATTGTCAGCATATCGGATGATGCTATCCGAGCTGTTCCAAGGGAGATGAGAGAGGCGAGCCTCGCGTTGGGAGCAAATAGATGGGAGACTGCCAGTAGGGTAGTCCTCCCGGCAGCCCGATCGGGAATTGTAGCCTCGGTACTATTGGCCCTAGCTAGGGCCGTGGGTGAGACCATGGCAGTGACCCTGGCCGCCGGTTCTGTCGCCTCGCTTCATTTAGATCCTCTTAGGGAAGTACAGACCCTCACCGCATACATAGCTCAGGTGGCGACTGGAGATATACCGCCAGGGCCAGCCACAGATGCAGGTTTCGCAGTCGGTTCCACGCTTTTTGTGCTAACCTACACTGCAAACACATTGGCAATTGGGGCGACAAAGAAGAGATTTGGAAGAAAGCCATTGTCAATTAGGGCATCGATTGGTAAATTATTCCCAAGTATATCCTTCTCTCGATCCAATATTGACATCAAGGAGATGAGAAAAGCCTCAAACTATGATCCACTTTTGCCAACTCCCTTGGACATGAAGAGGCGGAGTATGGAGAAGTTATGGCGCAGGACTATTGCATTCAGTCTGGTTCTCGGAGTAGGCTTCTTGTTGATTCTACTTCAGAGTGTGATTTCAGCAGGCGCTCCAGGAATCAGCTCAAACTTCTTGACGAATTACCCATCATCTCGCTCTCATCTAGCAGGAATAGGACCAGTCATTATTGGCTCAGTTTGGTTGATCACACTTACGATGTTGTTCGCTCTCCCCGCCGGAGTTGGCGCCGCCGTTTATCTCACTGAAATGTCAAGGCCTGGAAAGATCAATATCTTCCTGAGAAGGACGATTCAAAATCTGGCCGCGGTCCCATCGATTATTTTTGGATTGGTCGGTCTTTTTGTATTTTCCAGAATTCTAGGTTTTGGACTCAGTTTGTTGACTGGATCACTCACTCTTGCAATGATGGTCCTGCCAATGATAGTCGTTACGACAGAAGAGGCTCTGCTATCCGTACCAAAGGGGTTCAGAGACGGGGCCCTTGCAGTTGGAGCTACGAGGTGGCAAGCAGTAAGGCATCATGTCATACCCAACGCAATTCCTGGGATTGCAACGGGAGCCATCCTATCTATCGCAAGGGCTTTGGGAGAAACGGCCCCGATATTATTTGTTGCCAGTTTATTTTCGAAGACCGCACCAACGGGTATCTTCGATGGTTTCATGGCTATGCCAATACAGATATTCTTCTGGACCAGACACCCCTCTCAAGAATTCCAAGATTTGGCAGCCAGTACGATACTGGTTCTCCTAATTTTGTTGATTATCTTGAACGGAATTGCATTACTAATCAGAAATAGAGCAGAAGCAAGGAGGTCATGGTAATGGAAAAAGAAAATACAATTTCTGTATCGAATTTAACGGTCAAATATGGTGAAAGCGAAGCTGTGAAGGATATTTCAATGGAGTTGAAAAGTGAAAGCGTCACTGCTTTCATCGGCCCATCAGGTTGTGGAAAGAGTACCCTATTGAGGGCATTCAACAGAATGAATGACGAAATTGATGGATGCACTATGGACGGCAGTATAACGTGGATGGGCAAGGAGCTTCTTAGCGATACCATCGATCCAGTCCTGCTACGTAGAGCGGTTTCCATGGTCTTCCAGAAAGCAAATGTCTTCCCGATCTCAATCTACGAGAACGTTGCTTTTGGACTTAGAATACAAGGAATGACAAATCCAACAGAATTAGACGCCTCAATCGAGGAAAGCCTGAGGGATGCGGCTCTATGGGACGAGGTTAAAGATAGGTTACAAGACGATGCCTACTCACTATCAGGAGGGCAACAGCAGCGACTGTGCATTGCGAGAGCCCTAGCAATTAGGCCATCGGTCTTACTTATGGACGAACCAACATCTGCACTTGATCCGATTGCGACCGCAAAAATCGAAGAGCTGATCAAGAAGCTCAAATCAAAGGTCACCATAGTGATGGTTACTCACTCCATGAGTCAGGCCGCAAGAATTTCTGATTATACCGCATTCCTGTATCTGGGCGAACTCATAGAGTTTGGAGATACTGAGAAGATATTCAATGACCCGGATGAGGAACTAACTGGACAATACATCAGTGGCAGGTTCGGTTGAGAATCCCAAATGATGCGACCACTATTCAATCTCACAGAGATTCCTTTGAGGTTTCTTCCCCTCAATTAGGTAGAATTTAGGCCACTGACTCGAGTATGTAGAAAGCACCGCTGGCAACTATTCCCGACATCACAATCTTACGGATCAACTCCGACTTCATTGTCTCCAACCACCTCTTGCCAACCCTGACTCCAAGCAGGGCTGCTACCACCAAAATGGCAGTCAGTTGGAGGTGCTCCACAATCTCGTCCGGCCTGAAGAACAGGTAGACGGGAATCCGCGATAGGTCCACGCAAAGCGCCAGGACGCTAGCCGTGGCGGCGTACGTCATCTTGTCGCGCAGCCTCCTCGTCAGGAACATCGCCCTAAGGGCGCCCTGGTGCCCTGAAAGGCCCCCCATGAATCCGGAACCGAAGCCACCCACCCTGTCATTCGCCTCAGGAATCCTGTACCCGGTCCACGACTCGCTGAGGGTGAGTATCGGCAGCAGCACCAGGAAGACGCCTATCACGGCCAGCAACGGGTCCTGCGGTACCTGGTTCTGAAGCAGCGCCCCTATGATTGACCCCGCGACCAGCCATACCCCGTAGTGCCGGAACGCGGAGAGGTCGACGCTTTCCCTCAGTGCAACGAACTTCCCGGCGTTGTGGGCGCCATGGACCACCGCAACGACGGCAACCGCCTCGTGGGGCCCCATCATCAGGAGAACCACCGGGGTGAGCATGGTCGACAGCCCGAACCCGGCAGGCACCGTCAGCGCGGCCGCTAGGAAGCAACCGAGGAAAGCGAGCACCACCATCTCCATTCTCGCACCTACCCGAGGATCCCTGAGACCAGTGCCGGCTGGGTCAGGTAGGCGAGGAGCCCCGCACCTGCGAACATCATCATCCAAGCGCCAGTAGCCTTGACGACCCCTGTCGACCTCCTGAGGAAGTCAAGCATGGCCTGCCTGCCAGTCCCTACGAGGGCAGTCACGGTGACCATCAGGATGGTGGCGGAGAGTATCAGGCCCAGCATGCCCGAGAGGAATGCGCCGTCACCGACCACAGTGAGCCATGCTACGAACGGGAACACGGCCGCCGCCGTGCAGTCCACAGAGGCGGCGCTGTACCCTATGCCCCACAGGAACATGTTCCTGCGCGGAGTGAATCTCTCGTCGGACTCGTCAGTCTGGTACTTGTCCAGCGCCCTCTGGACCCATGCCAAGAGGTGGGACGTCCATCCGAGCAGCATCATCCCGCCCAGGATGAGCAGCAGCCATGCTATCGCCACCGCGATGTCGTGCAGGGCCCCCGAGAGGTCAACGATCCCGTCCAAGCCGAAGATTATCGCTCCTACCACCGTGAAGAACGCCAGTTGCCCGAGGGCAGCGAACAGGCCCACCTCGACGGGCCTCGGCATGCTACCGGTTATCTTGCCCGCCTCGATCAGCTCGTCCTGCCTCATTCCGAGGTTCAGGTAGTAGGTGATGTATGACGGGAGTACGGGGAACGCGCAGGGGGAGAAGTAGACCAGCACCCCTAGGAAAAGCCCGATCAGGAAAACGCCCGCCATCGAGCTGTCGGGCTTCTCTATGCCGAACCTGAGTGACTCGGCATCCCCCTCGTTAGCCCTCTCGATCGCTGAATCGAAGGAGGACCAGCCATCGAGTGGCGTCCCAGTGCCCTCCTTGGCGACCGCATAGCCCTCGTGGTCTATCACAAGGACGAGGGGGATGGCCTGTGCGAAGTAGTGCTCGACCAAGTCTCCCCTGGTGCCGTCATCG
>Ga0163179_10003819_pt1 | contig 10176 bp, 7 predicted proteins | sample AtlANTMetagenome_FD_109643 | JGI IMG/M metagenome (GOLD analysis project Ga0163179, IMG submission 109643) | Marine eukaryotic phytoplankton communities from the Atlantic Ocean - Atlantic ANT 2 Metagenome | ecosystem: Environmental > Aquatic > Marine > Oceanic | place: North Atlantic Ocean... | reverse complement strand
TTAACGAACTGGTTCTTGTTGGCGGCATGACACGCATGCCAAAGGTTGTTGAAACAGCTCATGGCCTGGTAAGTAAAAAACCCAACCAGGGAGTCAATCCGGACGAAGTGGTTGCCATCGGCGCCGCCATTCAGGGAGGTGTTTTGAAAGGAGACGTAAAAGATGTACTCTTGCTTGATGTGACGCCCCTCTCCCTTGGAATCGAAACCCTTGGTGGAGTATTTACCCGCTTGATTGAACGAAACACCACCATTCCAACAAGGAAGTCAGAAATTTTCTCAACCGCTGCGGACAACCAGCCAGGAGTCGAGGTTCATGTTCTCCAGGGTGAAAGACAATTTGCCAAAGACAACAAATCCGTGGGTCGCTTCCAGCTGACTGATATCCCCCCTGCACCAAGAGGAACCCCCCAAATCGAGGTCACCTTCGACATTGATGCCAATGGGATTCTCAATGTAAGCGCAAAGGATCTGGGTACTGGTAAAGAACAAAAAATCACCATTACTGCTAACAGTGGCCTTTCAGAGGAAGAGGTTGAGAAAATGAAGGCTGATGCAGAAGCCAACGCTGATGAGGATCGCCAGCGCAGAGAGTCGGTTGAGACCCGTAACCAGGCAGACAATGCTCTCTATCAATCTGAGAAATTCTTAAAGGAAAACGGCGACAAAGTTCCTGGCGAGCAAATACAGCAGCTCGAGGGCGCCACCAAAACCCTGGAAGAAGCCCTCAAGGGATCCGATGCGGATCAAATCAAATCGGCCTCCGAAGCCCTAATGGAAGTTTTTCAAAAAATCAGCACCGAACTGTATCAAAACTCCGCTGCAGCCCAAGGTGCTCAAGGCGGAGACGCTCCGGCGGGTGACTCACAAGATACCTCCCACAAAGAAGAGGAGGGGCAGGAAAAAGATGAAGGCCCCATCATTGACGCAGAGGTCGTCGAAGAGAAGAAGGACTAAAACGCTTTTTAAAATGACGTGGAGCGAGTGCTCGGCGTCTGAATTCAAACCAACAAAAATAAGAGCATAATTATATGGCACTAAAAGTAAAACCCCTCGGTGACCGCGTATTGGTGGAAGCCGTGGAAGAGCAGGAAGTGAAAAAGGGTGGAATTATCATCCCTGATTCAGCAAAGGAAAAACCCTCGGAAGCCAAAGTGGTTGCCCTGGGCACCGGCAAAAGCGACGAGGACGGCAAGAAAGTAGCCTTCGAAGTGAAGGTTGGCGATGTGGTCCTAGTCAGCAAATATGGCGGAACCGAAATCAAGGTCGATGGTAAAGAATACAAGATTCTCAATTCGGACGATATTCTGGCCGTCTTGGCCTAAAACATCGAGTCCCACAGATTGTCCAACATTTTAAAAGAAAAGAAGAAATAACGATATGGCAGCAAAACAACTCGAATTCGACGAAAGTGCACGTCATGCACTCCTGGCAGGTGTCTCGAAACTTGCCAGAGCAGTAAAAGCAACCTTGGGGCCCAAAGGCCGCAATGTAGTTCTCGACAAAAAGTTCGGCTCACCCACTGTGACCAAGGACGGTGTGACCGTTGCAAAGGAGATTGAGCTCGAAGATCCCTACGAAAACATGGGCGCTCAGATGGTGCGCGAAGTCGCCAGCAAGACCAGTGACTCAGCGGGTGATGGAACCACCACCGCAACGGTCCTGGCGGAAGCCATCTACCGCGAAGGTCTCAAGTATGTCACCTCAGGTGCGAACCCGATTGGCATTCAGCGTGGCATCACCAAAGCGGTCGATGCTGCGGTAGGTCAATTGGCCAAAATTGCCAAGAAGGTGAAGGATAAGGAAGAAATCAAGCAAGTGGCAACGGTTTCTGCTAACTGGGACGCAACCATCGGTGAGATCATCGCTGATGCCATGGACAAAGTTGGCAAGGATGGAACCATCACTGTCGAAGAAGCTAAATCCATTGAAACAACTCTCGATGTTGTTGAGGGCATGCAATTCGACAAGGGGTATCTCTCTCCCTACTTCGTCACCGACAGTGACTCGATGGAATGTCGCTTGAGCGATCCTTACATCCTGATTTTCGAAAAGAAGGTCAGCAACTTGAAGGATTTGCTTCCTTTGCTGGAAAAGGTTGCCAAATTGGGCAAACCCCTGATGATCATTGCCGAAGACGTCGAAGGCGAAGCCTTGGCCACTCTCGTGGTGAACAAACTCCGAGGAACGATCAGCATCTGTGCAGTCAAGGCTCCTGGCTTCGGTGACCGTCGCAAGGCCATGCTGGAAGACATCGCGATCCTCACAGGTGGTCGCTGCATCACCGAGGACCTCGGTATCAAGTTGGAGAACATCCAGGTTGAAGATCTCGGGCAGGCCAAGTCTGTCGTGGTCGACAAAGAGAACACCACCATCGTGGAAGGTGCTGGAAAATCTTCTGACATCCAAGGCCGCGTGAATCAGATCCGCCGTCAAATTGAGGAAACCACCTCGGATTACGACCGCGAAAAACTTCAAGAGCGTCTGGCCAAGTTGGCCGGAGGTGTTGCTGTCATCAACGTGGGTGCAGCTACCGAAACCGAGATGAAGGAAAAGAAAGCTCGCGTGGAGGACGCCCTTCATGCCACCAGGGCAGCTGTTGAAGAAGGCATTGTTCCTGGAGGCGGTGTGGCACTGCTTCGCACCCTGCCAGCCATTGAAAAGTGCGAGGGCGACAATGATGACGAAAACATCGGCATCAGCATCGTCCGCCGGTCAGTTGAAGAGCCTCTGAGGGCGCTGGCTGCCAATGCGGGTGAAGAAGGCTCTCTGATTGTTCAGGAAGTCAAACGTTCCAGAGGAACCAATGGTTACAACGTCGCGACAGGCGAATACACCGACTTGGTCAAGGCTGGTGTGGTAGACCCCAAGAAAGTGACCCGTACTGCTCTGCAGAATGCTGGATCGATTTCCGGTCTACTTTTGACTACCGAAGCGCTGATCACCGAGATCCCTGAGAAGGAGCCACCCGCACCAGCAGGTGGCGGCCATCACGGTCCTGGTATGGACTACTAAGTCCCTCTACCTTTCGAATCACGGAGGTCGGCTCGGTTCTCGAGTCGACCTCTTTTTTTACGGCTCGGAGCCGTTTGATTTCAAAGAGGCCCTTGATTGTCTCCAGCGGGCGTTCAATCTGAGGGCATTCCCCACCACCAGAAGGTCCGACACACCCATGGCCAGAGCACATACCAAAGGATGTAAAAAGCCCATCATCGCCACGGGGACCGCAACAGCGTTATAAAAAAAAGCCCAGAAGAGGTTTTGATGGATGATCCGCAGGGTGGCGCAGGACAACTGCATGGCTTCTGGAATCGAGGCGATATCCGCTCTGACCAGTGTCATATCCGAAGCGGCGCGGGCCAGGTCACTTGCCTGACTTACCGAAATACCCAAATCGGCTTGTTGGAGAACCGGCGCATCGTTCATCCCGTCTCCCACAAAAGCGACCGACAGACCCTTGGCTTGCAGTGCCTGGATGGCATGCAGCTTGTCTGCAGGGCTGAGGCAGGCCTTGACCTGTTCAGGTTTTAAACCCAGCTTGCTGGCCACACGGTCGCTGGCCCTTTCGCCATCGCCACTCATTAATTCCACCTGATATCCATGAGAAACAAGCCATTGGACAACCTCAAGGGCTTCAGGTTTTAGCGCGTCCTGAAGTGCGATTATCAGCCGTAGTTGCGGACCCTGACTGAAACCGACAAGGGATGCTCCCCGGCACTCCCAGTGTTCCATGAAAGCCCGTGCAGCGTCGGAGAATTCTATCGACATGGTTTCAAGCCAGCGCAAGGATCCCAAGCGGTAAATGTCCGTGGCCTGAGGAGTGGGGCTTCTTGCTGCTTCAAGGCCAGATCCTGCAATCTCCTTCTGGTAGGATAATTTGGGAGCGTCTGTTTCCAGGGAAGGCATACCGGCAACAAGGGCCAGACTTAGTGGATGCCGGCTCTCTACTGCCATGGCATGCAAGACGGACCTAAGGCGCCGATTGTCTGTGTCAGAGGGCTTACCAGAAACAGTAAGCTGGTCCATCACCTGAGGTTTGCCTTGGGTCAAGGTTCCTGTCTTATCGAAGACTACTGTATCCAAGGCTCCGACCTTTTCCAAAGCCATGCCACCTTGAATGAGGATGCCTCGGGAAGCAGCAGCGCGTACACCTGCCATGATGGCCACGGGTGTCGCCAATCCCATGGCGCAAGGGCAGGCCACCATCAGAACCGATACGGCATGCACCATAGCAGCTGTGAGTGGTGATTCAAACAACAGGGGAGGCCAGAGGAAAGGTTCAAGACCACGGACAAAAGTGAGCATTTCTCCTGGTGCCCAAGACCATGCGACAAAGGTCAAGATCGCCAGAAACACTACAACAGGTACAAAGATCGCCGTAATTTGATCGACCAGTCGCTGGATCCTGGCTCGATGGCCTTCCGCTCGCTGAATCAATCGCACAATATCTGCCAATACGGTGCCTTGGCCGGTTGCAGTGGCGCGAATGATCAATCTGCCACTCTGGTTGTGTGTTCCCGCATAAACTGGATCCCCTGGGTTTTTGAAAACTAGACGAGATTCCCCTGTCAGCATGGACTCATCCGCCTGACTTTCTCCCTCCAGCACCCTGCCATCGACCGGACAGGTATCACCAGGACGCAACAGGAGTCGGTCCCCTATTTCCACCTGGGCCATTGGAATTTGGGTACCTGAATTGTCGGGATTCAACCGACAGGCCTCATTGGGAAGCCATTGATGCAAGCGCTCCCAGCCTTTGGTCAGCCGATGTTGCATCCTCTCTTCGAGCCAATGACCGAGACTGATGATAGCCAGGACCCCCACCGTTTCCATGAAGTAGAGATGGGCCAGCTGGTCGGTGAATAGTCCCCAGAGACTCAAACCAAAGGCAGCGCAAGATCCCAGAGAGACCAAGGCATCCATTCCCAGCCTTTTTTGTTTGAGCTGGTTCCATGCACCGAGAAAAAACTGGCCTCCGGTGGTCCAAAGTGCCACGCCTGCCAAGAAAAAACTCAGCCATCGGTAATGGAATGTGGTTCCCCATCGAAAGCCCCACTCCATCACCACCATCGTCAAGAATACCGCCCCCGAAAGACAGACATGCCGAAACCAAAGGCTTTGATTGATAAGCCCAACCCTTGCGTCTTCTTCAGAAAGCTGACTGCCGAGCACAACCGCTGTGAAACCAGCTTTCTCTAAGACGTGCAGACAAACCTGTTTTTCGGGATTCATGGCTGAGGAGCCATGAATCCTTACCTCACGTTGCTCTAGAAGGGTTTCCACATGCCCCACTCCATGCACGCACTCAAAGGCCTCCTGAACCTGGCGCGCACAATTGGCACAGTGCATGCCTTGAACTCGGAAACGCAAAAATGGAGCATCCGCATGCATGGGCCTTGTCACTTTACCTTCTTCAGAGCGGGTCCATCAAAGGCCATGCCCTAGGCTCTGTCAGAGATCTGAGAGGAGCATTCTCCAAATCGATGATGCCATCAAGCTCACGACCGAAAGGGCTGGTGTGTGGTCTCTTCGATTTCGTCATCTTCCAGAACCCGACCTGGCTCAGGTGTTCCAACCCAATTCACACCCGCTTTGAGAAAGCCAAGTGCCTCACTCTGTCGCATGATGGGACCTGTCACCTTAAACTGAAAACCCTCAGGGCAGGACGCCTTGAGTTTCATGAAATCCTCAGGACTCAGGGGCTCAGGGCGGACCCCACCCAGCAGCTCTATGACACCGACGCCAGACTCTCGGACCAATTCAATCGCCTGTTGAGCTTCCTGCTCTGAGAAAAGACCTTGGCAAAACACTGCCTTCACCGGCCGAGTCTCCGCCGCTTCAACGACATCCCTTAACTCGCGGAACAGTCGCTTTGGCTGACCATCCTTCAGATGGATGGGGTTGAGAACCAGCGAGATTTCATCTGCCCCCAGATCAATGGCCACTTCGGTTTCGAACCGCTTGACGTCCGAATCGGGAGCACCAAAAGGAAAACCGACGACGCAGCCGACCTTCACTTCAGAGTCTTCCAGAATCAGGTTGGCAGCGGCCACGCGGCTGCTGTGCACGCTCACGCCATGAAGTCCCAACTGCGCCGCATGCTGGCACCGAAGCTTGATTTCTTTCAGAGGTGCGTCTGGCTTGAGCAGTGTGTAGTCCAGATGGACCGCCAGGCTGGAACTTTCTTGATCTTCGAATGCCATCCCGAAATTTCTAAATCAAGTCAGCGACCATCGCTTTTTCCTCAAGGAGTTCGCCAACAGTGGCATCGATCTTACCCCGGCTGAAAGGATCTATCTCAAGGCCTTGAACGATCTCCAGATTGCAATCCCGACTTCTTACTGGAAAGGAGCTGATCAGACCTTCCTCAACTCCGTAACTCCCATCGGAACAAAGACAAACGCTGTGCCAATCTCCATTCATGGTTGGATTGATCATGGATGCCACCGTGTCGACGACCGCGTTGGCTGCACTGGCCGCACTAGAGGCCCCACGAGCCTTGATGATGGCAGCGCCACGTTGTTGCACTGTTTTGAGGAAATCACCTTCCAACCATTCGTGATCCTCAATCGCGTCACGAACAGCCCGTCCCTGGATTTTAGCCTGTGTGAAGTCAGGATACTGAGTCGCTGAATGATTACCCCAAACAGCCAAATTGGTCACATCGACCACATCCACCCCGGCTTTTTGAGCGAGTTGAGACTTGGCGCGATTTTCATCCAACCGCGTCATGGCAAACCATCGATCCCTTGGGATATCACGCGCATTGTTCATCGCGATCAGACAATTGGTGTTACATGGATTACCCACGACCAAGGTGCGGATATCGGACGCCGCATTGCGTTCAATGGCCTTGCCCTGTCCGATAAAAATCTTGCCATTGATGCCGAGCAAATCCTGACGCTCCATTCCCTGCTTACGTGGAACACTCCCCACCAGTAAGGCCCAATTCACGCCATTGAAGCCTTCATCAAGGCTGGCAGTGGGCACCATCCCCTTGAGCAAGGGAAACGCGCAATCATCTAGCTCCATGCACACCCCTTCGAGAGCCGGAAGGGCCGGTTCAATTTCCAGAAGATGAAGAATCACAGGCTGCTTCGGCCCAAACATCGCACCGGAGGCGATACGAAAAAGGAGGGAATAACCAATTTGACCAGCTGCACCAGTCACCGCAACACGAATAGGAGGAACGTTCATTTTAGTTTCAATGGATGAGGCGAAATTCTTCAAGAAATGACACCCTGAGGAATGTTAGGTTGTCGACTCGACCCAAGGCAAGCTCAGAGACCGTCTGGCTGCTTGTGAGCCTTTTGCACTGAAACGCACCAGCGTTTCATCTCGTTCCACATGTCCTCTTGAACTTGGTGGCCGGCTTTGGCGAACAATTGCGATTTCAGGTTCTCTTCCTTGCCATGAAGGCCATAAATGGCACGGGCCAGGCCCACGGCACGATCAATGCCAGCTCGAGGTGAAAGAGGGTCGCTGGCTCCGTTGATGAGAAGATGCGGACGCGGCGCCCCCAGGGCCAAAATCAACTCAAGATCGCAATACTCCATCATGCCAGGAACATAGAAATACATCCCATGCCTGTGCAGCCCCTGCTGTGCCAATAAATCCCGGTAACGCACAGCACATGCCAGGGAAACAGCCCCCGCCAAAACATCCTCAAGGGCCAATAACCATTGTGCGCGCGTGGCTCCCATGCTGACTCCTGCGACGAATATCGGTTGCCCTCTGACTTCGGGACGCTGATTCAGATAACGCAGTGCCAATCGATCCTCCCAAAGCATTTGCCCAAAAAGGCTACTCCCTTGCCAGAGAAAGTGTTTGGCGAGCGTGTGTTCACCTTCTTGATCAAAATCACCACCACTTTCCGGGTCTCTTCCATTGCGTTCCCCAAAACCAAAGGCATCCATGCACAAAATGGACCACCCCATTTGGAGGAAGGTTTGGGCGGGCGAGTTGGGTGTGTGAAGATCTTCAAAAACTTCCTGTTTGCCCACTCCATATTCGCCACCATGCCAATGCAGCCAAAGGACAGCCGGGCCCGGGTGCTCCTCATTGCGAGGAGTAATGAACCATGCAGGAATCCCCATTTCCCGACCATTATCGATCACAATTTTCTCGGCAACCCCCACACCGTGGGCTTCCTCCCGTTGGCAAGTCGTATGAATTTTACTGGGGAGCATCGGGAGGTGACCAAGCCGGTTTCGCAGCCCTTCTCGAAAAGATTCCCTTTTCAGCTTCCAATCAATCAGTGAGGGGCTCCATGCCTCGAGATCAATAATGGGAGGTTTCATAGGTTGATCGAATCGGTTAAGGCCTCCTGCAGTGGGCGATCGCCTGGAGAGCAAAAACCCAAAGGGGCATGCGGAACCCATCCCTCGGCCCATTCAAAACATTCAGATTGTCGTCCCATCTGCCGGGTCGTCTCGACCATGTCTTCGAGATAGGAGGACATTCCCTGGCTACGATCCAACCACTCCTGCTGGCTGCGATGAGCATGCAATGCCGCTTTTTTCCTCTCCAGGACCGGTCCAACGTTAACATAGAACGACCCAGAGACCTCCTCACCAAAAGGTGTCATCAGCCCATGTGGCAAGGCATGGTACAATGCAATGGGCTTTTCAATGGGGTCCACAGGGGGCTGGGTCTGATAGTTGGGCATCCCTCTGGAAAAAGCAGCAGTCACCGAGAGGCGACAGGCATTCATATGATCTTCCATGTAATCCACGGGATGATGAATCAACAAAACATCTGGAGCTACCGTCCGCATCACCGCGCCAAGGCGGCGGATCAGCTCATCCCCATAAAAAATTTCAAGATCACGAGTCAGAGGTGGGTGCCATTGCGCCTCCATGATTTCAGCGGCTTCCTGCGCTTCCTTTCTTCGAAGCTTGGCTGTTTCATCCGCATCCAGCTTCACACTGCCACAGGAACCATCGGCAATATTCAAATAATGAACCTCCCAGCCTTTCAGGCGCAGGCACAACAAAGTCCCTGCCATCATGAATTCAATGTCGTCAGGGTGGGCGCCAATAGCCAAAACACGCGGACTACCGGGAAGTGTCTCGCTCGCCATCATCTTGCCCGACCCGTTTGATAGAACCCCTTGAACTCCATATTTTGATTCAGGCGGAAGGAACATTCACAGGTTTGCCGCTTTGAGCCGATTGATCTGCCGCAAAAAGGATTTGATGTGTTCGCAGTGCATCCTTGATATCGGTTAAAGGCATCGGTCGTTTGCGTCGCACGGAGGCAAAAAAGGCCTCAAACTGGGTCTGGTAGGGGTGGTCAGAAACATCGCCGCTATCCAGACACTTCATGCTCAACTCCGTCCACTTGCTTTTATCCAAACCGCCCAGCCGCTGGCTGTGAAGGCGATGGTCCAGAAGGCTCCCCTCGCTGCCAACCAAGTGGGTATGGAAGTAATAAGGTTGCAGACAATCAATCACCGAAGAGACTTTGCCGACACGGCCATCACAAAATTGGAGCAATGTGACGCTGGTCGTAGGGTATTCATAGGCTCGAAAATCCTTGTTACGGGAGTAAGTAGCCATGCTTTGAACACGGACCACATCATGGCCCATACAAAGAAGCAGTGCATCCAAAGCATGACATCCGGCCGACAAGAGACTACTTCCTCCTGACTCCCTTTTGGTATTCCATCGATACTGCCCATACCAGGGGCCGATACCATGATAGTAATCAATTTCGCCGTAATGAATGTCACCCAGCAAGCCCTGATCAATGACCGACTTGGTCGTAAGGAACTGACTTGAAAAACGGCACTCGAAGCAAATGCAGGATAACACGCCTGCGTCGGCGACAGCTTTTGAGATAGCCTTGCAGTCTTTCCAGCTCAAGGCCATGGGTTTTTCCAGGATGATGTGTTTTCCTGCTTTGGCAGCAGCCACTGCGTGGGCACGATGCTGGTGCGGGTAACTGCAAATGGACACGACATCAATCGAAGGATCTCCGAGTAGATCCTTGAAATTACGATAGACTCTCAGAGCCGCACCGTGTTTACGTCTTAGTGCTGTCTCGTCCAGTGCTCGAGAGGAACACACCGCCACCACTTCAGCATCTCCACATGATTCAATGGCCTCAATATGGGCCCCAGCCACCCAACCATAACCGATGATGCCGACTTTGAGTTTTTTCATAAAAAGTGTTG
>Ga0163179_10003818_pt1 | contig 10177 bp, 6 predicted proteins | sample AtlANTMetagenome_FD_109643 | JGI IMG/M metagenome (GOLD analysis project Ga0163179, IMG submission 109643) | Marine eukaryotic phytoplankton communities from the Atlantic Ocean - Atlantic ANT 2 Metagenome | ecosystem: Environmental > Aquatic > Marine > Oceanic | place: North Atlantic Ocean... | reverse complement strand
TGCAGCACCTTGGGCGCCTGCAGGACCTTGAGCGCCTGCAGCACCTTGAGCGGCTGCAGCACCTTGAGAGCGACCCGTGCTTTTTTCTATAACGTTGTTAGCGCCTAGAACTAAAAATTCTGTAGCGCTTGAATTAGTGGTAGCATTGCCCAAATAAACATTATTTCCACTAACTACTAAGTCGTCTTGGCCATACTGGCCCATAATGACAGTATTATCAGCAAAAGCTTCAAAAACTGGCAAACCCGCCGCATTATTGACGCTCATTAAAGAATCGCTTAAATCATCCGAAACACTAAATAATGTGCCATTAGAGCCAAAAACTTCAAAAAGACTACCAGTAACATTTCTATTTAAAATGTTTATACCTGATGCTCCCTCATGCGCAATTTGAAGCCTACCTGTTGAAACATTATCAAATACTTGTATACTTGCAATATTAGTAGGACTGGCATTAAAAATTCCATTATTGAAATTTATTACTCCAGAAGCAGGTGCGATGAAAATATCTGTAGCCATTACTATATATTACACTTTAATGCCCATATCTATTCTTGAAATAGTTATAATTTTGTTTAACTTGAGCGGCAGAAAGGGATGTTTGATAAACCATTACATTAGCTACGTCGGCAGGTAAAAAGTTAGCAGTATTTCTTTTGCCTATTTCAATATTTCCCCCTGAAGCATTAATGTTACCTGCAGCACCTGCGCTAAAACTAGTTGTGACATTAAAGCTTTCTTCGCCATCTATATACCCTCTAAAATTAGCACTTGTGCTGGAACCGCTACCATCATAAACAAAAACAATATAAACCCATGTATTTGTTTGTTTGGCGGATGGAACAGTAATTTGCAAACCATCAATTGTACCACCGCTACCATCAGCCCAAGCACTGCCATTATGAATGTCACAGCCTATTTTATCATAATAATTCGCTATCCAAACTGCAGATTCTTCACAATAAATTTGATTATAAGCGGCATCTGTCACCCATGAATCAAAATTAAGCCAAAAACCATAACTCATATTTGTTTGAGATGCTGAAATTTTGGTGGCCCTACTCATATAATCATCTGTACCATCGAAAGAGTAACATTTTGGAAAATAATTAACCATGGTAGGCCCAGTAACTGTAACTTCGTATTCATTAGGGCTCATATCGTACCAAACAGTAGATCCTTGATGTCTGCCGTACTGATGCGCGTCTAAATATAGCGCCACATTAGTTGGGGCCGCGATTTTAGGAATGGCATCAATCCGTTGCTTCATTGACAAATAATTGTCTAATAATTCTTCTTCATTTAATGCACGATTATAACATCTTAAATAAGCTAATTCTCCGCAAAATGCTTGACTGCTAGAGCCAAATGGTGCACCTAAATCATTCGTAGTATTAGCGGGGGGATTAAAGCCGCTGCTTTGTTTAACATTTACTCCGTTTTTATAAACTTTACATGTACATGCATAACTACTACTAGAACCCCCTGCTTGCCAAATTATTTGCCATATTGCCCATTCCCCAGAAACAGTTTTATCCGAAGTGTCTACATCCAAATAAGTGGCAGCAGAACTTTGAGAAGTTCTAACATGAAGCCTACCATATGCGTTCCCACCATATCTAACTATAAATCCATTGCTTTGATAAGATTCGTTAGAAATTATTTCATAATTTGTTCCACTATCATCTTGCGCTATATGAGTGGCTGCAAACTCAATACTCATTTCGTCTACAGTTCCTGTTGTACCAATATTTGCCACTGCAGCTTGGTTGTTAAAATACAATCTTCTGCCGCTATCATTTTGATACACGATTCCTCGGCCCGGCTGAATACCCGGAGCAAATTGTGTAAAACTTCCTACACTTGTATCTATAGAAGTGTTATTGGTTAAGTCTACAGGAACTCTTTCATAACTTTCTCGTCCCAATGCATAATTAGCAACATCCCATTTACGAGCTAAATAAAATTCAACCGCCATTCTTTCGGTATTAGTTAAAACTTTATTATAAACTATTACTTCGCATATTTGACCGCTGAAAGCATCTCCTGCTGTCATATCATCTCCTATACAATAATGAGTAAAAGTTGTTGAATCTACTGTAGAAGTTTCATTTCCACCGCGATAGCCGTTGCACCACGCTTGAGCTGAAGTACCATTGTCGTGAACATTGCTTACGAGTGTGATATTATCATTAGCTCGATAACCATTATTTGCTCCGCCAGACCAAGAAGCATTTATGTTTGCGCCAGCCCCACTTCTACCAATTCTAACTTTATTAACGCTTCCCCCGCCGCTATAGCCCGAGCCAAAAGTTTGAATGATAGTTCTTACACCATAACTTCCGCTAGCAAAAGCGCCCTGCGCCATCTCCATAATTCCAGCATACTCGGCCGCAGTGCTTCCAGAAAATTTTCTTTGCTTCAACACCATAAAGGTGCTATACCCTCCGCTTTGGCCCGGTTGGTTGGAGCCAGAAGCAGAAAAAGAACCTTTCATTGTATCGCCAGCACTAAGGCTTGTTGGAACAAAATCTACAGCTTTTTTGTTGCTGACAGTCGTTCCATCGTATTGAGGGTACAAAGTGCTATGAACTTCGGCATCATTGTTGTTGCCGCTTTTATCTAGCCAATTTGTGACATTATTGCCGCTTGTAATTACCGTGTCTTCATCAGAAGCGTCAAGCCAAAGCGCACAACCACCAAAGACAGTAGGTCTTCGCACTTGATTGGCACCTTTAAAACCTTGGGTACCATCAAATGCAAAAACTAAACCATTTGTACTAACTTTAGGGCTGTAATTTTGAGACATTAAGACAAAAATCCAGTTTGAGACCAGTCAGGACCCGATAAAACATCAAGCATCTCTTGATGTTTAAATTCTTTTTGTGTGACACCACTGTACTCGACATCAAGAGCATATTCATAACAAGGAGGTCTACCTGAAATAGCTCCAGAAGCGGCAAACAGCCCAGAGCTCAAAATATTATCAGCATATAATGGATAGTAGCCTGTCCCTGTAACAGCTTCACCAGTAATATTGCCCCCTGAACCGGTTAGATAATCCCACTCCAAATTAGCACCGCTGCCTGTAACCTCATAAGTATATTGATAAGTGTCGTAGGTGCCAGATTGAACTGCTTGAAGCGGTGCATTATATTGATCCTGCCAAGTAGCCGCTCCACCTGAAATGCCCGTAAAAGGCTCTTGATGAAAACCACTATAAATAGTAATTTCGGGCCAATTATCTTGCGGGTACTCTATTATTTCGTATTTTACAAACGATTTCGTTCCGCTTTCTGATGGCGGCGCAATATTGTATCGGCACGACTCTGGAGAGGTCTCCATTACGTTATTAAAATTGACTTTTGTGGCAATATCTCCACTGGTCAAAAATATCCATCTTCTATTAGGGAATCTATCTGTCATCTTTATATTTTATTAAGTTTACACATTAAATCTAGTCTATAAAATTTATTAAAAATTTTTCATATTGGCCACTCCATTGAGCCAAAGTATCATTTACACCATCCATTCCAGACGGTGGCACATAAAATTCTATTCTGTTTTCACTTTCATCAACTAATTCCATTTCAAAATCATCTACAATATCCTGCGCATAACAACACTCGTCATTTTCTTTGTAGCCCAGTTCTTTTTTATGGTTTTCACAGTTATGAGTGAGATATATTTTTGCTTTCATTATACGTTGAAACGAGACCTCATTGAATTAAAATTATATAATACCTGAGCCGCCGTTAACTCTTCTTGATAAACATTAAAAACAGCAATTTGTCCATTGAAAGCACCACCACTGCCAGTTCCAATCTGCAAAACATTAGTATTAGTAGGTCTGTCAGTATAGGGATTAGTTTGGGTTCCTTTAGCAACACCGTTAAGATAAGTTCTACTTGTCATTGTAGGATCGGCCATATCTACGGTACCTACCGCATGATACCAAACCCCTACGGATAGATTAGAAAGTGCGTCGAATATTGCACCTCCCCAATGATGCCCAAATGACCAACGAAAATTTCCATATATCAGATTCATTCCTATCGTGTTAGCAATATTCCAGTTAGTTGATTTTTGAAAAACTGAATCGTACGTAGAGTTATCGGGAAAAGAATCAAAATTTATCCATAATTCCCATGTTTTAGACGTAAGGAAAGCAGAGTTATCTGGCACTTGCACATAATCATCAAGACCATCAAAATCTAAACATGGTTGTGTAGGCTCAGAACTAGAAGCAAGCTCAACGATATACCCATTTTTAAAATGATTTCTTCCTATTACTGTCCCATTTGTTAAAGTATTAGTATTCTCCTGTCTACTTAAGTCTATTAAAGATTGGGCTGTAGTTCGGGTTAGAGCAGCGGCCGTTCTGGCGCTATTCAATACAATTGGAGTAAAGTAGCTTTTAGCTTCAAATTGAGGCCCAAAAGCCAACGCTGTATCTCCTACGGTGTTACCTATATAATTACTAATATAAAGGCCAGTTTCACCTGCTGTGGTTGTTACGGTTTTTTTAAGTAAAATCCATTCATTTGCTGGCCAGTTACTGGCGCCACCAATCGCTTGATTTCCGTCATAGCCTATCCATTCGAGACCTCCAAGGCTATTATTATTGTCATATTGTCTTACATAAGGCCCACCAACTCCAACTCGATTTTGCCTATACCACATTGAGCAAGTATATGTGGTGCCCCCTGAGACTTGTACGTTAAAACCCATACCAAAATGCTGGCTACCTGTGGTTAAACATTTTTTTTCAACTACGGCAATTGTAGTACTTTCATATCCCAGCGGTTTAGGCATTCCTACTGGATTATTTGTACGACTAGAAGTGCCGCTATTATTCCAATCATAATTTTGAGATAATGTTGCGTAACCACTTCTTGAACTATCATAACAAATATTAGTCGTAGGATCTCCCGTGTAAGATAACACGTCATTAACGCTAACTGATGACATTAAGCCCTTCCCCCTGTCTACTCCTTGTAACTTTGGTCCTGCTGATGTTGACATAATTATTATGCTCCGAATCTACTTCTTTGTTGGTTAAAATTTTGTTTAATTTGCGCTGCTGTTAATGCTTCGCCATATATTCTGAATGTTCCATATTGACCTGAAAAACCATAATCAGTACTGGTTGGCCCTCCGTACCCCGAACCTAATCTTAAATTTGCAGCTGGAACCACAGGTGTGCCTGTAAAAGCTTTTTCGGCTACATATTCTCCATCATAATATAAAAATATTTTACTTGAAACTATGTCTGTAACGCCAACTACACAATGCCACAAGTTGTCTCCAGTTGTTGTACCTAATTTTTCTTTAGAAAAAGCTTCAAATGTTGTTGACCCATTCGTAATTTGATAAAATAGTACCATCTCATCGCTCCCGCCGGGATTCCAAGTTCTAACAACTTTTCTATCATCTAAATATAACGCAAAATTAATAGATGTATCGCTCGATAATCGGTTAGTATAAATAACATTAAAAGCTCCCGCAACACCAGTTTCAGCTCTAACCCAAAGTTCAACAGTTTTACTTAATGCATTATTATATGAGCTAGAGTTTGCTATTGCTATTTGGTCATCAGTTCCATCAATATCAATATAAGTATCAGTAACAGGTAGAATTACTTGGCCATCTCTTCGAGTGGTTGGACCGGTAGCTTGAATACCCGCTCCGTTTAAAAGCATCCCCGCGTTATTATTACTACTTCTGTCTATAACAGCCCCTCCTGCACCTCGCCTTGTTGGCGGCACAAAAGAAGCGCTTCCTTCCCACAAAGCCTTACCTTTAACCAGCCTAAATTCATCCATATATCCATAATAATAATTAGCAGCCGAACCACTGCCACTTTGAGCTCCAATAAACGGAGCGTTACCCGGAACTATGTTTCCTGCATTTGCATAAACAAGTAATTGTACACCATTAATATAAAATCTAATTAGCCCATCTTTATCTCTAGTTGTAGCTAAATGATACCAAGTATTTAACTGAGGGGTACTCCATACCGCGGTTGTGGATGCAGCTGATGGACCTACATATATGTATATATAATGAGTACCACCGTTTCTTCTTAAATATATCGCAAGCCCTTCGTTATAATCACCTCCGTATATAGTTTGCCAGCCATCAGTATCTAATTTTGTAAAATTTGCCCAAAGATCTACAGTGAATGGTGAGGTGCCAAAATCAAAAGCAGCGTTATCTGGAATAGCCAGATAATCTCCACTTCCATCAAAGTAAAAAGAGCCGCCATCAAATTTAGATCTGTCTGAACTATGTGTTACATTTCCATTTGCAGTTATAGTGTGCCCATAGGCACTAGAGTCAGTAAAAGATTGGCCCGTGCCAACATTACCTTGCACCAATAAACTTACTGTCTCTGGACGACCATTATAAGTTCCATCATCATTACAATTTGGCCCAACAACATAAGGCGTAGCTTTGGCTTTTTGTTCTAACTGCGGATCTGCTATATATACTACTTGACCAGCGGTAGCAGAGTTGGGGGACTCTAAACCTACTTTTATTGTTCCTGCTCCGGTTACGGTAGCGGTAACACTCACTCTTTGCCAATCTCCGGTTATTGTGTAGTTAGATGTGGTATTTGATCCTGTTGCTTGACCCGCACTGGTGCCAAAATTAATTCGAATATCTCCACCCATTCCTATAGTGGCACCCGAGCCTTTTACATAAGCAGAAAAAGTCAATGTGCCGGTACCAACAGTAAAAATATAACTAGAATAAATATAAGGATCACTATTGCCCGCTGTTATACTTCCTGCTTTTCGACCATTTGGGCCGTCAATTTGATCGTTGGCCAAAGTACCAGATACAACATTATAGATATTTGTATTGGCTAGCATGTTAGAGCGTGGAATTATATTAGTTGTTGGTTCGCCCGGATAACTTTTAGCATCATGCGCATCAAAACTTAACAACAAATCGTTGTTTTTTACTCCTTCTAAATTTGGTCCTGCTGATGTTGCCATTATGTAAATCTGCTTTTTTGTGCGTTATAATTTTGTAGAATTTCTGCAGCACTTAATCCTCGATCATAAATCCTAAAATTTCCAATATCCCCTGTAAAAGTACGAGCAGAAGAAAATCCTCGCCCTATATTTAAAGCACCTATATCTCCATCCCAAAAATAAGCACTATCAGTTTGTTCTGTTGCGGCATAACTATTAACACCATTTATATAAGGGGTTACAATTTGCTTAGATGTTCCAATAGTAGTAATTTTCCATGCAATATTAGTCCATATATCATTAGAAAAAGTGCCTGCTGGGGCGGCATAATAATTCCCATTATCTGCTGCAAGATATAATCGAATCACCGAGTTGTCAGCGGCTATTTCCATCCGAGGTCCTTTATTGTAATCTGTTATATCAAAGTTGCAGTCGAAAAGGTTTCCATAAGTATCAATTTGATTTTGTTTATTAAACCATATAGAAATAGTGCAATTAGAAAATTCTCCACTAGTCCCAAGTGAAGGAACAGTTACGTAAGAATCTGAAACAAAGCCTATCGCACCAACATTTTTATGTTTTAGCGGAAAACCTTGATTATCGCGGCCGGTGTTTACATTTTTTTGGCCGTTGTAACCTTCTTTGAAAAGTAAAGCAGAAGGAGAGCCAACAGCTGTACCAGTATTACTATTTCCACTAAGATCTGTTAATGTGACATTGCTATCATTCCTCCAGTAGCCCACAATATTCCCACTTGTGCTCATTGAGAGGGGGTCAGGAGGCAATGGCCCGCCATTAGGACCAGTTGCGAAAAGTGCTGTTGCGTTTGCATCACTTAATGCAGAATTATAAATAATCACTTCATTAATTATACCTTCTAGTGGAGTTACTAGACCGGCATCTCGAGTGCCCAAACATAATATAGAAGTACTGTCGTATGGCCCTGTTACATTTGGTTGCTGATTAAATGTTTGAGCGGTGCCGTCTACCCAACCTTTTAACTTAGTTCCTGCGCTTCCATCAAAAACATGCACAATATGATGCCAAGTTTTGTTGCTCATAGTAGTGCTGCCTGTACATTCAATATGGCTAGAACCATCTCCCGAAATTCTAAACTGAGTCTTGCCTGAACTATTATTGAGTGCTGCGTAAGACTTTTGGTTTCCTGAATATGTATTTTTTGAAACATGATAGGCCTCTGTAGTGATGGCTTCAGGATAAAACCAATAGCTAATAGTAAATGTTGTTCCTACGGACAAACTAGCGCTATCGGCTATACTCACATAATCACTACTCCCATCAAACAACATCGGCCTATTATAGCCCCCAACTAATTGAGGAGCCCCGGTTTGACCTGACAAAAACTCATCATTATTGAAATTTTGACCTACGCCCGAATTCTTATTCCCGCTTCCGTCATACGCAATAGCTCCCGTTCCCTCCGCCATGGAATACCATAAATCTAAAGAAGAAAGCTGACTACCAGCAGGTATAATTACTTTCGAATCATCATACATTTGCTTAACTTGCGCAGAACTTAAAGCAGTATTAAAAACTTTAAAATCTGACATTCTTCCATTAAAAACTGAACTACTCCAATAGCCGCCTACAATATTAACTGGACCGTTTACCGTGGAGCTGGAAGCAGACCCATCTGAACCTAAAGCTTGAGTAGGGCCAGCGTCTAATACCCCATTAATATAAAAACTTATAAAATTATCGGCAGTGCGCACCCACGTTAGATGCGTCCAAGTGGTAAGCGGAATAGTACTAGTAGAATAAAGGTACCTCCAAGCCGCTGAATAATACTGATAAGTCATCTTACCACTATCCATACCAAATCTTAAATTAACAGGGCCTCCCGACTTGTTAGAAAAAATATGCTGCGTTGAAGTATCGGAAGATATCCATACCGACACGGTGCAAGCTTTGCTTATGGTTATATCATTTGTAGTATGAATATCATCATCGGTACCATCAAAATCACAACATGCTCCGTTGTACATGGTTCCGTCACTGCTACCCGCACGATTATATAACTTAGTCGCGCTTGTCGCCGTAGACGGCATCAAAGCGTCGCCCACGAAAACTGCGCCGTCTGTTACTATTGCTGGACTGTAATTAGTTGACATTATTTTCCGTACATGCTTCTTTGAGCATTAAAATTTTGAGATATTTCGGCCGCTGATAACTCTCGCTGATACGCTCGCACTGCTCCAATATTTCCATCTAATACCTCCGCTCCTGTTCCGTTATAAGAGGCTAAGTTAAATCTTCCATTAGTTCCAGTTCCTGTGCCGACACTTCCGGTAGCTACTTGCACTCCATCTAAATATGCAATTCCAGTTTTTGCAGAGTTTATAGTAAGGGCCATGTGATACCATACGTTAACAGAAATGCTAACTGAACTTAAAAAAGAATTTCCACCTCCCCCATTCCTGCCCGAACGAAAGGTAGAATTATAAAATCCGATTTGAGTATAAGTACCATGTATCCCTAATACAGTTTGCCAACCCGAGCCACCATCAACAGTCATGGCCCAAGCTTCTAAAGTTAAAGGAGTATCATTAGCAGTAGGAACCATAGTGTCTACAGTTCTCCCGTGATCATCGGTATCATCAAAAGCAAAATATCTAGGCGCATTTAAACCCCAATTTTTAATGGTTGGCCCGTTATAAAGAGTAAAATTAGCATCAGTATCTTGAAGATTTGGGAATAAAGGGGCAGACATAAGGTTAGCCCAAACATTTCTACTAAATCTAAAATTAGAAATAGTTACATTGCCAGCTCCAACAGATCCTAGCCTAATATAAAATCTAATGTTACCGGTAGTACTCATATTTTTAACCAAAGAAAAACTTTGCTTAGTAGTACTAGCCACAATAGTGTTATTATATTCATTATTATCTACTCCATCATTATCTAAATAAAAAGTAGGAGTGCCTGACTCGGCTACATAATCAAACATAACCGCCCAATCTGTAGCTGAATCTATGTTAGAGTTAAAATATCCTATCCAACCAGCACTAGTATCTATTAACTCAACTGAATCTTTACCTAATACTATATAATGTGCTTTTTGGCTGTTATACTCCTCCCATCCTTCATTAATATCATAAGCATCAGGATAAGAAACAGACGCGTTAGCATCAGCGCATAACACCATTCCGTCTGTTACTATTTTTGGATTATTA
>Ga0163179_10003817_pt1 | contig 10178 bp, 14 predicted proteins | sample AtlANTMetagenome_FD_109643 | JGI IMG/M metagenome (GOLD analysis project Ga0163179, IMG submission 109643) | Marine eukaryotic phytoplankton communities from the Atlantic Ocean - Atlantic ANT 2 Metagenome | ecosystem: Environmental > Aquatic > Marine > Oceanic | place: North Atlantic Ocean... | reverse complement strand
GACGCAGTTAGGTACTGCTTTACCACCTTTCATCTTAGTTCCTTTGGCTTTATATCCATCCCAACAAGAGGGTTTCTTAGGATCTCTACCAATATTCTTACGTGCTGTTGCTAGTGTAGCTTCTTCTACCTTCTTCTCTTTCTTTTTCTTCTTAAGATCGTACACACCTTTTGGTTTACCATCTCCTTTGTAGATACCATAAGCAGTACCTTCTACTACCTTTTCATCCTTTTCTTCACACTTTTCACATCCTGGACAATCGTCAGGATGTTTCTTTGACTTTTCTACAAGGTCATTCTTTTTAGGATTGATAAGAACTGTATTCTTAGCTTTAGCAACCTTCTTTTTTTCTTCGAGTTCCTTAAAGGATAGCATGATTAACCTCCAGCTTTTCTTTTAGCAGCAGAAGCAGCATAGAATTTAGATGCTTGCTTAACTCTCTTAGCAGCACCTTCTTTGTCTCCAGCAACTGCTTTCTTACCTCTGTCCTTATCAGCAGCTTTAGATGCATCTAATAATTTATCAGCAGATATCTCATCTAGTCTAGCAAGTTCTTCTTCAGTAAACAATCCAGAGTCTCTGAGTTGCTTCTCAACTTCATCTATAGATGATTCAATATCATGCTCTACTGATTCCTTTTTATTCCACTTCTCACCATCCCACTTGTGAGTCTTTGCTTTATTAGCATAGTATTCTTGTTCTTTTTTATCCTTTGCCCTTGCTTGATCTTCTCTCCACTTCTTAGCACGAGCGTATCCAGAAGCACTGATCTTTTCATCAACTTCAACTTCTTCAGAGTATGCTTTCTCCTTGGCTTTCTTCTCCCTCTTAGAGATCTTACCATCTACATCACTTTTCTCGTACCACTTCCCATCGCAGTCATCATCCTGCCATCTAGGTTCCTTTCCTTTTTTGGCTTCATTATGGACTTCAGACTTTGCTGTTTTCTTTTCGACTTTGCCACCTTTAGAGTACCCCTTGACTTCTTCAAGGGCTGCTGACATATCAGGGAGTTCGTTAAGATTCATCGTGCTAATTTTACCTTATCTTTTTTATTTATCTTGCGAATGAATTCACCAGGAGTCATCGCTCTAACATAGTTAGCAAGACTATCAGTTCCATACTCGCGTTCGGATGGTTGCAACCAACCTTTAATTTCTATTAAGTCTTTTAACCAAGACCGAAATATATTATCATGCTCATCAATATAGATGAGATAATTGCTACCTCGACTAACAACCTTACCAGTGATCCCTGTGTTGACGTTCTCGACATAAGTTCCTAATTGAAACAATTGCTTCTCGAAGTATGCTTCTCGCAACCCCTTAGGATCTAATTTAGGTGCGATCTCATACAACTGATAGGAAACTTCACTAAAATCATCGACACATTCCTCAACATTCATTGCTCCACGCAATGTATTAAAGAGTTCTTGACAATCTTTTTTACTCATTGCTTTAGGACAACCCTTAGCAAATGAATCATAGTCACCTTCTGCAGCAGACTTACGTTGTTTGGAAGCAGACATACCTTCTACACCCTCACCATCAGGATCTCTATCACCTGCTGAGGTTACTTTAATTTCATCAAATGTATATGCTTGACCATTATATTTCTGTGCTAATGAATTAAACTCACTAACTCTATCACCACCAACAACAAGATTGACTGCACTATATCCTTCATCATCAAGAGAGGTTAACACATCAAAGATAGTTTTCATATCATCATTAGCTACAATAGCATTCTGATGATCTGGATATGCTTTATGCATAAACTTAACCTTTGTTGATGGATCTAAAGGATTCTTCTTATCATCCTGTGTTCTTGAAGGATATATTCTATACTCTCCATTCTTTGCTGATGATGCTACCTTCTTAATGAGTGCTTCATGCCCTGTAGTTGGTGGATTAAATCTTCCAAATGTAATAGATATTGGACCTTGATCGACCTGACCTTCGCCACCTTCAGTTTCTTCTCCTCCATTCTTAGGCTTCTCTCCTCCTGCTTCTTGTCCAGTAAGTTTAACTAACTTACCATCCTTACTCATATGAGTAACGTTGCCTCTTACATCTGCATACTTTCCGTATCCAACATGTGAGAGTTGTAATTTCTCTGCTTCTTGTGAAGCGAAAGATCTCTGGGCTTCTGATAGAAAAGCTTTAAACTTTTTCATGCGTCCAATTTTTATCTAGGTTGAAGTTTGCTTTACTAAAGGTAAGTCTATCTACGATTTTGTATGGGTTGTCTGCACAAGTCACATAACCTTCATGCTCTGAAAGTTTACCATCGATATAGCAATCAACATTACCATTAACAACAATCGCATCGAGTAGACGATGTTTCAATTGTGAGATTAGATGCCATGCCTTAAAGGTATTAACATTCACTTCTCCCTTATATTTATCAGGTAACAGATCGTACATCTCAGATGGATGCGGAACATGCCCCTTTCTTACAAAACTATTGATATATTTAGATAGTTCTACTTGCTTTGAGGGTACTCTGGCACCTACAATACATGGTAGAATGCGTAAAAATTCAACCCAACTGAGTGGTGGTATGACTTCTGCGTTATTTGTGTCTACCATATAGCATTCATCTGATGATTCAAGAGTAACTCCTATCTTTGCTTCCGCAGTAGGACTTAATTCTGTATACTCTGTATGTGGTGCTACTATAATCTTAGAATAAACTGGAGTATGAAAATGATAGGCAATAGTATTAGGCTGATAAACGCTACCTCCCCCAACCCCAATCCAATCACACTGGATAATACGGTTGTACCTAGGAAGATGGCGGAAACAAAGCCTAAGAATATCAGCAACAGCACCTTTATGGTTTTTATCAATGTCTTCAGGGGAATAATTTATCTTTGGTCTTTTCTTATTGAATACTGATTTAGTACCAACAAAGAACTGACGGTTAGAAGGATTTATACCAAACACAATGGCAGGTGCTCCATCCCACTTAACAGATAGGTTTTTTGTACTAATTAATTCTTTTACAGCACGTAATGCAACCCTACGACCAGCAATGATAGAATCTTCAGGGTGTTCTAGGTGCTTGTTTGGCATAGGATCTCTGTCTATACCTGTATTATAGCAGGAACCCCCCTTGGTATCAGCCTTGCTTGTGCCAGTTCTTTAACCGCCTAGTTTCATGTATGTACTACTTGTCATGAATGCTATGGCTGATTTATTATTGAAGATAAACATACCCTTTGATCCAGCATACGCCACCATAGATTTAATAATATTATTCTTAACCTCTTCTTTGATTATTTTTTGATCTTTATCAAGAAGGTAACCAACTTCATAAGACTGAACCTTATGTTTTAAAAACTTAGCAGCAGTAAAGACTGAACTGGATCCTTTCTTACCAAGTAGTTCCATTACTTTACCAATTATATGAGTAGAGCTATGCTTCTTACTAGATAAAAATTCAATATATTCTGCCCAACTTTTTAGATCATCTTGCATATCTTTATCATGACCATTCTTAGTATAATTATCAAAAATTCTCCAGTCAGTAAAACTATGAATACCACTCTTCTGAAATGTTTTCTTAAAGAGTTTGTTTCTTTGAGTCTTCATCACCATGAATGCTCTACCACCCATACTTCTCTTAGTAATTAATGATATGATTGGTAGTGTAACCTTACCATGAGCAGCAGAACTACCAGTCTTTGAAAGTTGTACCTGTACATCAGCAATCTTCTTACTACTTTCAAATCCTCTAACATCTAGATAGTGTCCTGACTTACCTGCCAAATTAAAATATACTAAACACTTCTGATTGCTTTCAAGATAATCAACTTTAGTAACTTCGATCTTCATATTAAGAGCTTCTTTCATACCCTTAACTTTCTTATGCCTAAGGACTTCCATCTTAACAGAAGGTGATGTAGCTTTCTTAAGTGACAATCCCATACAATCCTTGTCTTTAAACAAGTCATCTATCAGTTGGTTATACTCATACATCTCATCAAGATCTGACATCATCTGAATATTTTTAGATGCCTCACCAGGCATACCAGATTGTAATGATTTATTTGCTGCAGCAACATCCTTAGACATAGTAGAATGTTTTGTTGCTTTAAAATGTTTAAGTTTATTCAATACCTCAGTTTCTTTATTTGCTCTGATTGCAATGATGTCAGCAGGATTCCATTTATCCTCACTCATACCAACAACAGCATACATCTTTCTAAGCATTGATATGGATGCTTTCCTTTTAATATTGTTCCTTAACTTATTATAAGTTCCTTTAAAATCTTTAACATAATCTTGTCTATAAAAATTATATGTTGCTGCTTTAAACAATGGTGGGTATGATTTATTAGCAATATAACATGAGGACTCTAACCAATCTTCAGCACCTGCTTGCACCCAATTAGCAAAACGAGAATTGCATTTATCATAATCAATCTCACAATGTTTTTTTATTAAAGGATCAAGACCAGGTAAATCTGCCATGTAAGGTGACAACAAATCAGGAGTAAGATTCTGTCCTAACCTTTGTCGAACAGCCATAGCCAAAGTCTGAAGTGATTCTTTATCTGCTGTATTTGGGGTAAATGCCATTAGTTCTCACAGGTCTCCTGAGATATTTATTCTACCTTTAAGTTAAACGATAATATAGTTCTAGTCTTATCACTATGATGAGGGACAGTACAATGTCCTATTGCTGATGGAAAGAATATTATTGACCCTTCTTCAATACCTTCTGGTATATGATCAATGACACTACCATTAATAAAGTTTAAATATGGTGCATAGAAATGAGTAGGTTTGTGTACCTCAGGATCATAGTCAACATAACACACTGAACTATATCCTGTTGCTCCATGATTATGCATACCATGAAACTCAGTTGAGGTTGCTGTTTCAAACCAAGACTGCTTTACTTCTACCATCTGTAAATTTGCCAACCTAATAAATTCTAGGAGCTCATCATTTAAAATTTCTTTAACACGATCATTATGCATCCCCTCCATATCATTACGTAGTTGATGTCCATAGTCAGTAGTAATTGTACCATGATCACCATTATGATCAACGTCTGACATATTAGTTCCATCAAGTATATCTAATATTAATATCTTTTTCCTTCTCCAATCTTTAACTTTGAGATGGCAGATAGGAATATGAAACATAGATGTTAACATGTTATATCATATTCAATAACAATTTTTTTAGATCTCCTACCAACTGAGTTCTGTGTGTAGTATTCATTCCAGTCACCATCTGCTATATTACTCATCAACTTCTTATCTAAACCTGCTAGGTCAATACAGTTAGTAACTGCCTGTTTAACTGACTCCAATCCATCAGGTTTGGGGTTGTCAAAACCTATGTGATCAGTGTTCTTGGCATTCTCTAATGCCTTATCAATATCAATACTAAATTCATCACTCATGAAAATCCTCCAAGTTATATAAACTAATTAATTGAACTCCTTCCTTTTCTAATGCTTCCTCACCACCTTCTTGCCTATCAACTATAGCAACACATCGTTCAACTACTAATCCAGCATCACGTATCTTCTCTACTGCTTTCAAGGATGAACCTCCTGTAGTTACAACGTCTTCTAATATAGTTACTTTAGATCCTTCCTCTGGTAATGGTCCTTCTATCCATGCACCTGTACCATGTCCTTTAGGTTCCTTACGAACAATCAAAGCATCTAAAGGTTTCCATGTCTGATATGAATGCATAGCAACTGCTGCAACTAAAGGATCAGCACCTAATGTAAGTCCTGCAACTGCTTTAACATCTTGTCCTATTTCATTTAACATTGCCATAGACAATAGATATAAACCTTCACCTGACAATGTAATTGGTTTACAATTTATATAATAATTAGTTTTCTTACCAGAAGATAATGTATAATCTCCTTCTTTATAACATCGGGCTTTTACTAAACCTAGTAACTCAATAAATTCAACTGCTTTAATCATAATCAGAATCCCATTGCAGTTTCTTTTTCCTCTGATCTGGTTCTTTGAACCGTAGAGTTGAGTGCATCCATAATCTTAATCACGTCTTCAGCATTTCCACTATGTATTCGTTGTTGAACAAAGTCATACTTAGCAAAAAAATCATCTGCAACATCTTCATAGTCTTCAATTGAAATAGGTTTCGTCATCAAAATCATCCATAAATTGTTTACGTTGTTCCCATGTCTGACCACTAGTCGATCCTTTACATGGGTTGATGCAATCATCATGATCTATTGTATTGCATAAAAGTCCTGCAAGATCATGAGGACATCCATCCTTACCTGTAGCCCAATAGAGTTGACCATCTAACCAATTCGATTGGCATACTGGACAAATCTTATACGTCACCCTGCTTGCGATTCTCTGAGTAATGAACATCAAACTCTCCACCAGGATATCTAGCCTTGAGTTTTTCAACATTCATTTCAATGATCTCTTCAGGAGAAGTATCTAATGCTATACATGCTTGGATAAAGTACCACATGATATCACCTAGTTCACGTTTAAGATGAAATAAATTCTCATCATTAACAGGTTTACCCTGAAAGAGAATCTTCTTTATAATCTCAGTGAACTCACCTGCTTCTGCAGACAAACCTACAGCAGCAGTAAGCATCCTTTCAGTAGGAAAGTCCTGAAAGTATAGGTCTGCTATGCGGTGAGTAAATGCATCACTACTTTTACTTTCGGATGATGTAACTGCATTAACAAAGTGTGCATACTTTTCAAAATCAATCATACTTTAATTCAGCAAATGTTTTCTTTGGTACTTTTTTAATGACCTCAACTTCTTGTCCAGAATCAACCAGACCTGACTGAGCATTGTCTATATCATACAACCTCATTTTAGATCTGTCAATCCCTACACAAAATCTTTTGTTCAAAGTCGGATCATAATATCTATTCTTTAACTGCTTAACCATGATCTGATTTAAAGCCTCCAACTCTTCTGTAGAAATAAGGGCAAACATAAGGTCAGCAGTAGCAGGGAGTCCAAAAGATTCAGAGGTGTCAGTAAGGTCCACATCGCTACTGCCGTAGCCGCTACGAGTAGTTTGAGTGGCAGTAACAATCGGAACGTTCGCCTCAACTGCGAGACCCCTAAGTTCCTCTGCGATTGCTTTGACATAAGTATAAGAATTTACAATGGATCCCTTGTACCTTTGAGAGGCACAGATATTTAAGTAATCTATGAATATAATATCAGGTTTAATACTTCTCTTCAATGCTAACTCATTAAGTAATGCTTTAAAATGTCCTACATGTGCTGATGCAGTAGGATATTCTTTGATGATTAACTTACCCTGTGTCTTCTTCATGAGTTTAGTAATCATATTCTCATACATTACTTTAGGAAGATCAGGTAACTTTTGAATATTAACATTTAAAAGATTAGCATCAATTCTTTCTGCTATCTTTTCCTCTGCCATCTCCATAGTAATGTACAGAACATTTTTACCTTGGAGTAAACAACTACTAGCAACATGGCACATGAATAAAGACTTACCAACACCAGTACCTGCAAGAGCAACGTTGAGAGTCTTGTTAGGAAGACCACCCTTTGTAATCTTGTTGAAGAATTCCAAGTCGAAAGGAATCTTGTCCTCACGTCTATGGTAGAAATCGAATCGTTCTTCATAGTTGCCTAGGTAATCGTGACCAACATTCTGATCAAAAGAAACACCTAATGCTTCACTTAATATTTGTGGAATTGCTCCCTTATCTCTCTTTTCATCTTGACCGTCAGCAATCTTAACGCTCTCCATAAGTGAGAGATAGATCGCTCTCTCCTGACACCATTTTTCCGTCGTGTCAACAAGCCAATCCAAGTCACCTTTTTCGCTGGATAAGTCACTCAACACCTCCTTAATATCTTTAAAATTATCTTCAGTTAAATCATCTCGCTCTTGACATTCAATACTCAAGGCATTAAGAGAAGGACAAGCATCATAGTTTGTAATGTACTCATGGATCTCCATGAATATTACTTTGTATGATCTTATCGTAAAGTAATCCTGCTTAATGAATGGTAACACCTTACGTGTATACTCTTCATTATAGATTAGGTTACTGAGAATGGTTACTTCTAGGTTCATAGGTAATGAAGATAGGATCCTACAATGTACTTTGGTTCTGTAATAGGTGGTTCACCTGAGTGCCTGTACTGCCAAGTAGCAGGGAACAATAATATTCTACCACACTTCGGTTCGATTGCATGATGTATTTTAGGAAACTTAGTTTCTCCACCAGCAGTTACATTATTAAGATATAAGAAACATACTAAAAATCTACGGGCAGAATTATAATCACCCACATCAACATGATCTTTAAATTGATCCTTTCCATTGTTGTCATATTTCTTTATACGATGCTCTTCAAAAGCATACTCATAAGGAAAGTCTAGATCAACATCCAACTCCTTCATGTACAATTCTACTGCATCAATAAAGATATTGGTTAACTTATTCTGTATGGTTATCCATCTAGAATCTTTCGCTTCATATCTCTGTGAGACATTCAATTCATGGAAGGTTGGTCTCTGTTCTCTATCAATATATTGTGACTTAGATTTATCAAATGCTTGTATGACAGTTTGACAGAATGGTTCTTTAACCATCCCATCATAGACTCTAATAAAATCTTTAGTCTTATGTCCTAATTCAACTACCATAACTAAACTCCTTTGATGCACATTCATCTAATGCTTGCATAACTTCGGGAGTAAAATATTCTTCTGGTTTTTCTAGTATCTGTTTAGGATATACTTTCTTACCATTCATCTCAAATCTATTTCCAGCTTTTGTAAAGACTCCATACTTCTCACCAAGTTCCAACAGACCATAGTATTTGTCAAGACCTCTTTCATCATAGAAAAGTCTTACTTCTACTTCTGAATTTTCTTTAGTGAGTCTTGCTTTAGCTGCCTTAGCTTTGATAATGTTTCCAACAACCTCTTTCTCACTCTTTTCCTTTTTTTTGCTGAGATAAATGATTGTACTCGCGGCATACTTGAGACCAGAGCCGCCTCCCATTTCTTTAGTAGGGATGTAACTGCCGACAACATCGTAGGTATGGTTTGTAACTAATAGAGGGACGTTTGCCTTACCCAATTTAAGAGTAAGGACTCTAAAGATTGATTTAACTATCTGAGCACGAGTCATGTCACGTGTCTCTTTTCCTGCTTCACTATCTTCAATCTCTTTGGTGGTAGATAGCATACCAAGAGAGTCTAACACAAACAATAAAGGTTTGCGATCTGTTGATTGTAGATATTTATCTAAAATTCTTATTGCCTGAGTACGGAACTCCTGTACTGTAGTAACAGGAACTATCATCATACGAGATGAATCAATATTTCTTTTTTCAATTAATGATTTAGAAATGGCAGACTCGGACTCGAAATATATGACACCGCTATCTGGGTCAGAGTCAAGAAAATGCTGAACAACACCAAGGCAAAAATAAGTTTTGCCAGTACTCGACTCTCCAGCGATAGCAGTGATCTTATTTCCTGGGATTCCCCCGAAAACTGACCCAGATACCAGACCATTGAAAATGTAGCTACCAGTGTCAATGTAATTGTCTGTATCACCAGCTGCCACTCCGTCACTGACAAGTGAAGCATATTCATTATCGATCTCCTTAACGATTTCAGTTAAAAAACTCATGTTTTCTTAATCAAGTTAGTAATGTAATTGGAACGCTTCATGGCTTTGATAAACCATTCCGCTTCATCCTTATCGAAGAATTCTTTCTCCTCTGGATTCATTCCAGCACCGAAAGCTTTCTTGTACTCTACAATATATGTGGTCATCCGAATAGAAATTCAAGGTTAGCAACTTTTTCAGGCTTCCATCCTATCGTATCCATGATGACCTTAATTGGGTCGAGAAAACTCTTACTGAATTGTAGATCATAGTCTACCTGTTTGTCAAGCCCAAACTCACGAGGAAAAGTGTTCAAGAAACTGATCACATTTTCTCCGATCTTGTTGGGTGTCTTTAAGTATACAAATTTAATCTTTTCGCCATCCTGTATTAAGGGATACTTATGAGTAAGTTTGTTTTTCTTATTATGAAAATTGTAGAGTAATGCCCCTCTAACATGGATAGGGGTTCCCTTTGAATAAAGGGTAGCAGGATGTGCCCATTTATTTAGATTGTTACAACCTCTT
>Ga0163179_10003816_pt1 | contig 10179 bp, 8 predicted proteins | sample AtlANTMetagenome_FD_109643 | JGI IMG/M metagenome (GOLD analysis project Ga0163179, IMG submission 109643) | Marine eukaryotic phytoplankton communities from the Atlantic Ocean - Atlantic ANT 2 Metagenome | ecosystem: Environmental > Aquatic > Marine > Oceanic | place: North Atlantic Ocean... | reverse complement strand
ACACGAAATATATGTTTTTCCGATACTGATTGATTGAAATAGAATTATAGAATATTAGTGTGATGATAATCCCAAAATAGATTTTTTGCAAATTAAAGGGATTCTCAGTCAATTACTCATACCTTATCCTGCTCATATTTACCAGTATTAAACCAATAAAGAATAATAATGCTAGTCAATAAGTTAAAGGTGATTAGTAACATACTTGTGATGAAGATAAGATCGATTAGATTCAAGTAATGAGTTGTCGGTATGTCCTCCCCAAGCGAAAACTTTAGGGCGAAAACTGTCAGAAGTAGGGTAAGCTGTCCTCCTATTCGCATATCTGCATAGTCATTTATTTCTTCGTCATCTCTGGCAAATGGGCCAAAAACATTGATGATAATTGAAATTATCATGAGAGAAAAAATTGGAATAAATATCTTCTGCAGAACATCCACAAAGTCGTGCTTTATCTCAAAATGAAATTCGTTGTGAGAAAAAGGTTTTCCGCCAAAGTTAAGCCCTGAGACACTAGTCGATTTGCTATGATGGCTTTCGATTGTCCAGTTACCTTTAATCACTTCGTACTTATCATGGTTTCCATGTTCGTGCCCAATTTCAAACAGTATGGGTTTCAAAACCATTTCTTCAGAAGTGTAGATAAAAGCGGAAAACTCAATATTCAAATCTAGTGTTCCAAAGAGGTAAGTCCTTATATCAGTATTCATGGCGATGGTAGCATTGAATTTTTCATATAATTCAAAGTGCCCATCCGGAAAGTGGTTCAAAGACCTATTCTGTGTTTGTCTAGGACTTTCAGCATTGTAAATAGTAAATGTGGGATGCCAAATTTTGGATAATTTTTTATCGATATCGGATCCGGTAAAAATGATGGGTTTATCAGATTCAATTATGTGTTCGTGTTCATGCCATTTAAGTGTGGTCTCGGCAACAATATTAAAATCGCCTTTGCTAATATTGATATCATATACTTCTTCTAAAATAAGACAAACCGCAACTTCTTCAGGGCCAGATGATGCTTTACTTTTGATTCCTTCATTATGAGAAGGCAAAAGAGGATCAACTAATATTTTGTTTTCAGATTTGGATGACTGAATACCTAATACTGAAAACATGATAATGTAAAGCAAGAAGTACAAGGTATTTCTTTTCATTTGAGTAACCCTTATTTTGATGTCTTATTGATTTTAAATGATAGAATTATGTTGCTCAAATTAACTTAATATAATTTGTGAGTTCATAGCATACTGAATATAACCAAATCGTTCCTTTGATATCTACGAACTTCTAATATTCTTGTCATAAATAATATTTCAACATTTAGCGGGTTCTGAAAACAAAAAGTTCAGCATAATCGAATTGTACGAAAAATTTTTTCCAATATCGGAAGGTAATGATTAAATAGCAACTTTAGCCATCAGGTAAGATATACAAGTTAATGCCCCTATAAATTTTTTGATTCAAAATTGGCAAAAAAATAAACCTTTGAATCATTTAGTACCGAGCAATACATTATGAATGGTTCTATCAACCTCCAATGATAGGATTATTTTAGTTGGTAAAAGGCCTAGTTTGGAAGAACCCCAAACTAGGCTTTAATTGACACGAACTTCTGCTGTTTTTCCTGCTATTTTTCAAACCTATAAATAATTTTCCTGCAAAACTCTATAAAAGCAAAAATAATGCATGTGAAAAGCAAAAATTACGTGTAGATTGAATACAAATCTGACATGCAAGATTACAACTTACACATTAGGATTTGTTTGATTAAAATATTCTACATTTCATGGAGTATTTTAATCATAGGGTGTGCCTAGCTTGGCTTTTAACTATGTCCACCCAAGCTAGGCATTTTTAATTTATCTTCACCTAGAGTGATATAACTTCTTTTCGTAAACGAAAATAACTGCAAATAAAATTGCCATGATTAAATAGGTTATTATCAAGAAGTTTTTTAAGTTTTCTGGTATTTTTATTTCAAATCTAGCTTACTTCTGTTTGTTCAGATTCGTGCCCAGATAAGTATTGTTCTAAGAATTCTTTTTCTTCACTTTTATTATCATTCATATAGGTATTAATAAATAACTTGTAACATTAAGATCTCATCTGGTTGTATTGACTAGTGAAAGTTTGGCTTATTTATATAGTGTTATATAGGTGATTAAAACAGTCAGGAGGCTAGAAAAAGGTTCGGAGGGCGTCTAATGGAGATCTCCTATCTTTTTCTAGCTTAAAACGTCTTTTTTTATGACTCATATTTTGTTTAGCTGATAACAAATTTACTGTTAGATAAAAACAAAACAAATCAAATAATTCAATACCGAAGAAGATCAAAAACAAACTGGCTATTATGTTGATAGTCCATGCGACAAAAATCGAGTAGATACAGAAAATAGAAGAGTAGCACAATGGCTAGAGCGTCTCGAAAGAATATGGGATGCCCTATTATCATGGAATTTTATATCATGGTTTCTTAAGTAAAAGGTCAAACTAATTTATTTCCTAACGGAATTTCATCCATCAAATTCTTCTCTCATCCAAAATAAAATCTCTATAGATCAACCTATTTACCAGACTAGTACCTCCGACGTTCTACCCCTCTATTAGAAATAACATCAGATAAGGCCTGAATTAGAGCAGGTACTGCTACTTTGGGCCAATCCTAACCACGACCTCCGCTGTATGCTGACTGAGATCGGTATTCTTGCTCTGCAGACGGAGCAATTGTATGTTAACTTTCCAGTTGACGATTCAACTACTAATCAATAATAAAGTATTTTACTGTAAGTTTGAACAAGACAAAACATCTAATAATAGAGATTATTGGCCGTTTTCTGTCCGGCTGGCAGAACGAAACTACTATTCACTATTAATGTCCATTTTTAACGGATTAAGACGAAAAACGATGTTCATTCTGGCAAAAACTAATATTGGTGTTTGAATGAGCGGGAGAGTACCGACAAATAGACATTGCAATTCACAGTAACCTGTATTACATCTACTTATGTGTCAATCGTTTTTTAACTGTAAACTAATAAGAAGATATTAGTTTATGACTTTAGATTGACAAAAAAAGTATACAAATTCGGTGTTGCATATCCTCCTCCCTGAGTATGCAACAGGTGTCCAAAAACCACGCTGGGTAGTTGAAGTACTCATCATCTATCCAGCTGCTCCTTCTACGGAGACAAAGTGCCTAGTTTATAGTATCATGAGCACTTTTTATACCTTCTGACAAAAACCCTCAATCCTTATTCAGAAGATCAACTTGGCAACAATAACCGAATAAATCTAACAAGCTGAAGAAACAGTGACAAGTTGATTCGAGATTTACAGCGAAAGACTTTGTATTGATGTTCAAAAACCTTAGTTCTTAGTCGTTGGTCCACCAAATCGAGTAAACGTCTTTTCTTCCTTATACTCGGCTAGTTTATAAGATTGATCATTGTTATACCAATTCTGATACTACTTTCAAGCGTTGCTCGATATATCGTACAAGCAATAACCATTGGTGCTGTATTTTATGTCTTAATCATTTCTTAACTATAAAGCATTTAAATACCATGTTTTTTTGAATTTTAGATTATAGTAGAAATGTATAAATTTAGCGTTGCATCTTGTCCATGCATCCGGCAGAACCTCTTCATATCATCTAATCATATTGCCGCGTTGGGTAGTTGAAGCACTCATCATCTACTCAGCTTTAGACTTTTGAATTGACAAAGTACCTAGTTTTGATCTTCCTAGGTACTTTGTCATTCATACCTATTGACAGTTCAGTTCAGAAGTGAGCAGAGCCCGCCTTTAGTTTAACCCATTTCTTTTTCTGTAAGATTGTAGATTATAGTTAAACCACACAAGGAACAATTTGGGTTGGTAAAACGTTATGTGCAGCCAGGTACTCTGCACCAAGCAAAATTAAAATAGATAATGTTGTTAGTAGATAATTTGACAGACAAAGGTTTATACCGTGAAAAAAGACGAAGAGACGGGGTCTATAGAAGAATCAGGTCAAAAAAAGAAAGAAAAATAATAATTAAGTGGATTATACATTACTCTAACAATGCATATGTTGACATTACAACAACTATCGATGTTGATGAGGTGAATTGCAGCTGGAAAGACTGGGACAAAATTAAATACGATTCTATTAGAACAGAACAAATAAAAAAGCATATTGAAGAGTTATTCCAACATCAGTTAGGATGGAACATAAAAGAAGTTAAAGATGTAGGAACTGCATATGAAGGCGACTTGAATTATACACTACGAGATATAGTAGAAAGAGAATGGTACAAATTCGTAACTGAATTTGATGGGTTGTAAATGTCATTTTGACAACTACAAAACGGACCAAATCAAAGAAAGCCTGTACAGAAAATTATATATTTTTATGGAAAATTTGACAATTTTACAGAAGGATACTCAGTGAATTGTATGAAAAATTCAGTGCTAGGATCTCGAGAGATACTGATATAAAAACACATTCATTTGGGAAACTAGATTTAAATATTGAGTTATCTGCCTTTTCTCATCTAGTCTATGAAACGAATTTGAAACCTGTATCATACAAAATTAGATATGGTGTAAACACACATAAAGTAATAAAGGGTAACTGGACAATTGAAAGTCATCATAGCAGGGTAAATCAGATTTTGAGTCTTAATTTCGGAGGAAAACCTTTTTGTCATAATGAGTTTCACTTTGAGATAAAATACGATTTTATGGATACTCTACAGAAGATATTTAATTTGTATCATTAATTTCTTCATTCTTGATCTCATTTAACTAGAAGACTTCTATGTTAGATGGAAGGCATCTTCGATCTCAATGAATTTTAGGAAACTTATGGATCGATCCTGAGTAGATGATAAGTATTTAGCCCAAATTCTAAATTCATAATTGTTTCTTATATAATTCGACTTCTTTGAAAAGAGATAATTATGGCCTGAGGGTTTTTGCCTCAATTATTCTAATCCTTAGTAGAAAGTTACAATAATTACTTGCATTACAGTTAACTAAATTTAGTCGACTTTCTTTTTTTGACTATGCCTGTAATATTTAGTCAATTTACCTGATATGTCTATAGGTGCAATACGTCTCGGTTTTTCTACATTAATTACAAAATACTTTCCTTTTTTGCTCCAATCGACTGGTTCATATTCTAGTTTAAGAGCAGGAAGATTATTAATAATCGCAAATTCCTCTCTATGTTCTCTGGTTTCTTTTATATTATCTGTACAAATATATTTCCCTTCGGAATCTCTATATCTTTCAAAATAATCTACGATCCAGATATAAGTTGCTTTGTTTAAGTCACTTCGTTCAAAATCTTCTGGGTTCATAAATTTTTTGATAAATTGGTTTTCAATAACACTGAACTTAGATTTGGCATGTAGCTTTCCATTAACTAGTTTCAAGGAGTGAGTATTACTAATTTTAATTCCATCAAATGCAATACACAACTGCCCTTTATTGAAACCTAAGGTAGCATAGTAAACTTTATTCTCATTTATTCCATATCGATCGCGCACGATTCCACCGATATATATCACCGGATTTGGTAATGATCACGGTATCAGTTTTCTGACGCTTTTGGACTCCTTTTGTCTCTATTGGTTCAAAACCTTCTGGTAAAGGCATATACCACTCCTCAATATTTTAGGTTTCTAGGGGATGTTACTATTGTATTAACCAAAATACAATTCGATTTTACTACATCTAACATTTAAGAAACATAAGTTTAGCTGTAGAGCTAACGATTACGTAGCACATAAATGATTTACGTACTGAAAACACGCGTGAACAACGATCCTGAACTTGTTAGTTAGAGCAAATATCATCATGAATTGATGCTACTTCGGTACCATAATCTAAATCGTTAATGCTGTTTTCCAATACTAATTCCCACTCATCATAAATCATTGATTTTTGACTGGCTGATCACTGACCATATATACTATCTAAGAAAGAGTAAGATTCGAGGAATTATACGAGCTATTGCTAGGTCCCTACCATAATGAATCCAATTAGTATTGAAGATGAACTAGAAGTACTTGATTGCAAAAAAATTGAATTTAGGATTAACCTATTCGAAGAACTGGAGGTATGTTTACCTGATGGAACTTTTCACAGTCCCGTTGTACCCTTACGGTCTTTTCCTGTGACTGACGTGAACAGCTATATTTCGATTATAAAAGACGACCGGAAGCGCGAAGAAATCTGCCTAATAGAAGATATTCAACATTTAACGGAAAGTAGCCGTCGAGTGCTGGAAAATGCCTTATCCAAATCCTACTATAAGCCCGTTATTACTCGTTTACTATCCATCGAGAGGCGATCAGGTGGTATTAGTGTGTGGAAAGTGGAAACTAATAAAGGTGAAATTACTATAGATCTGAGGAGAAGAGACAGTATCACTGATTACGATAATGGACATTTATTGATTGCTGACATAGATGGGAATCGGTACGAAATTCCCAATTATTATAAAATGGATGAAAAAAGCGTAAGGTTAATAATGAGCAGTGTATGAAAAATGGGCCCTCGAATTTTTTTGAAGATTATAATCGATAATGTCTTCGTATCAAAAACGATGGATCCAGAACCTTATTGAAAAATTATCGTTTCATAGAGAGATAGACAAAGACACCAAAGTTTTTTTTGATTAGCTATCACAAGAATAATTTAAAGGTAGAAATGCAAAAAAAGGGAGCTTAGAAACGAGAACATCTTTACTGAGCGTAATAAATCAAATTTAAACCAACATCTTAAGTACGGTCTTTTTATCTCTGTCGTTATGATTTGATCTGGTCTAATTAAATTGAACAAACATGGTAACCTAGTATTCTTCAATTAATATGTTTGTATCTAGGGATAATGAACCGTTGTTGGGTAGGTTCATTATCGTATCGATAATTTTTGGTTTGCCAACTAGTTCTGGACTTTTTGCCATGATATCGTCTTCAGGACTTGGTTTATAAATTTTATTTTGGGTATCAAGGATTACTAAAGATACTTTATCTTCTTCTATTTTTTCTACTCTGAACTTTAAATTATCCTGAGTCATGAATGTAGAAGCACCGATACCAAGAACCCCTGTAGTAAGTTTCTCGTGATCTGACCAGTTGTAAAGCTCAATTTCTACGATTCCGCTGGCATTCAAAGATGTCACTCTTCCCAATATAGGGGTATTACTTTTATCTAGGTTACACCCTAGAACGAGAGCTGTTAATGTTAGACTTAGTATTACCTTGTAATTCAAAAATAGTTTAGTTAACATGATATCAACAGATTATATCGTTTTGATTTTGGTTGGCAAAGCATAGTTTCATGGCTACCCCTGATGTATTAAGTTGGGATTACAGCACCGCACAATGGGTCATAGCAATCATTGTGGGTATCTGCCTTGCGAAAATATATGCCTGCGTTGCTCACCACATGAAATCTATGAAAAAAACGGAATATTACCTGCCGTATATGGTAATGGTTTTGGAACTCTTTGTCATGTTAGTTTTTATGTGGTTTAGTTCACCGTATGGATATCACATAATAACGGGAAGCAAATTGGGCTTTATATTTCGTACGTTAACTGATAGCTTAGTTGTTATAGTTGCCTTGGTTTCTTTGCCGGACGATGATATTTTGCAAAAAGAAAGAATTGATATGAAGGATATTTACTTCAGTTCAAAAACCCTTCGCCCGATTATCATAGGAATTTGGTATCTTGGTCAGATTTCGATTGCGGTTCTGTTTGATCCTTTGGCAAATAGCCTCGGGAAACTAATATTGGTAATAATGGTGGCTTTTTCTACCATTCTCATAGGTTTATTCACTGTTTTATTAATAAGGGTGAATAATAAATATGTTCTTTCTGCCATACATTTTATTCATGCAGCTGGTATATTATTTTTAAGAACCAACTGATCCAAACCGTCATACACAAATTTGAGTGACATAAAGATTGATACACTGATAAATTAGGAGTAAGTTTCGTGATTATTTACAGCTCAAAAAAGATAATTTCATCTTTTCTTTTCTTATTTAGCTTGTTTTCGTTAACCGCTTTTAACCTTGCGGCCGATAACCATAACAGTCCCGGAAAAAAATTCTATATCGCAGATCCTCAGGGTAGAGATACATTTAGGTTTGAATCCGAAGCACCTCTGGAGACAATTGTAGGTACTACCAATCATATTAGAGGTGAAGTTATTCTTGACCCAAATAATGTTGCAGAAAAATTGAAGGCTTCTTTTGAAATTGATCTAGCAACTATAGATACTGGGATTAAGGAAAGAAACGGACATTTACGAGACCAGTACTTGGAAACTGAAAAATACCCAAAGGCAATTTTAACTATTGAAAAAATCATCAAGCTCGAGAAAGAAGATCGAGAGTCGCCTGAGAAACTGGAAAACAGCAAGAGTTCTTATGTGACAGCAGAAGGGGTCTTGGAGCTACACGGTGTCAAAAAAAGAATGACCTTCAACGAAGTGAAAATAACTTATTTCGATGGTAGTAAAGAACTTGAAGCTGGATACATGTATGGAGACATACTAAAAATTGATGGTAATTTTAAAATGAAATTATCAGATTTCAACATTAAAAGACCGCAATTTCTTTTATTAAAATTGAACGAAGAGCTAAACATTAAGATTTCAATGTTGGCTTCTACCGTTCCTCCCAAGGAGGACAAGGCGAAAGAAAATAAGTCGAACGGTAGTTAAATCATGGCACATAAGGGAACTCCTTCTATTCCCAATAATCCACCCCAATTAATTTTCGACCCAGTTCGGTTAATGTAGCTGAAGGACGCCTTTTTTCCCAACCACGGGAGTCGCCCGGAAAAGCTGGGGAAGACGGTGGCTCACAGTTCTCCCACAGTTGAATTCTGTGCTGTCGATATTTTGGGTCGCCTATTGCAGGACTCATGCTAATGTATTGGGCGATTCTCGGCTGCATGGAGGTGTTGTGCCCACTTCCATGTGCTAGGGCCCGATGCCAAATCAGTAAATCCCCAGCGTTGCCCGAGATTGACTTTGGTGTAAACCGCGTAAGATCGGGCCGAATATATTCGAAATCTGGTGGATGATTTACACCAAAGTCTGTCAAATGATTATGAATGCCAGGGATACACTGAAATCCCCCCTGATGTTCATCTGTGTCAGTCAAATATAGTACGCCTTGTACTCCGAATGTTAGGGGTAATTTGGTAGTATCCGCGTCCCAGTGAATAAACCCTTTGTGTTCATAGTCTGGATAATCTTGGTGGGGTGGTGGTTTAAAACTAATTCGGTCGATTGAGACCCATAACTTTTCTGTTTCCCATATTTCAGAGAAAATTTTGTGTATCAGTGGGTGCTGACGATTATCCCACATAGATTGGTGATGGTACATTTCGACCATTCCATTTGTACGAAGTGGATCGCGATACCAATCCTCGGGACAGTCAGGTTTCATGCCCAAAAATTCGAACATAGCTTCTATTGTTGCATCTAGATAACTCTGTGGGACGGCGTTCGGCACTACAACATAACCATTTTTTCTGAAAAATTCCCAGTCTTTAGTTGACAATATTGGCATACTTATCTCCGTGTACCTTATCCAAATAGAGATCGGTTAAGCTATCAATTTTATCAGATAGCACAAGTTATAATTCCACTTCCATATCTTATTTTAACTTGATTTTATACGCTGGTATCACGCGAAAAATCTTTATTTTCATGTTAAGCTTCTTTTTTATCTAATAATGGATGGATCAAATCTGACACAGATCATCTTAGCCTATTATAGGAGATTTGGGCTTCTAATATCTGAAAGATAGGATGTAATTCATCCTATTGGTTAAAATTTGGCCTTTGATATTTGAAAAATATATCGACCAGCCATCAAGTGATGAACATAGTATGCTATTTTAATATTCTACTGGCTCTGGGTCATCATTATACCAGATAAAACAAGTCGCCACAGTCCTCCAAGGTTTCCAACTCTCGCCAATACTTAAGAGTTTCGATTGGCTCAGTTTTTCTTTATCGTTATATTTATCTTCTATTGACCGAACGAGAGATATATCGCCAACAGGAAAAATATCTGGCCTCATTAGAGTAAATATTAGCACCATTTCAGCCGTCCATTTCCCGACCCCTTTAAGTATGAGCAAACGATCGATTACTTCTT
>Ga0163179_10003815_pt1 | contig 10183 bp, 8 predicted proteins | sample AtlANTMetagenome_FD_109643 | JGI IMG/M metagenome (GOLD analysis project Ga0163179, IMG submission 109643) | Marine eukaryotic phytoplankton communities from the Atlantic Ocean - Atlantic ANT 2 Metagenome | ecosystem: Environmental > Aquatic > Marine > Oceanic | place: North Atlantic Ocean... | reverse complement strand
TGTTTTATCATGAGATCCATATTCTTCAGCTTTTTTTGCCATTAATCCAATATTAGAAACACTTCCCATTAATTCTGGATTAAAGGCTCCGTTTTTTTTACAGAAATCTATTGTTGCACTATAGATTGATGCATATGAGCTGTCAGGTATAATCGCTTTTGTATCCATCATTTCATTTTTCTTATTCCACATTTTACCTGAATTTCTGATCATTGAAGGCATTGATGCGTCAATGATTACATCGCTTGGTACATGTAAGTTTGAAATTCCTTTATCAGAATTAACCATTGCTAGATGAGGTCCTTGCTCAAATGCTAAATTGATATCTTTTTTAATTTCCTCCTCAGATTTATTATTTAATTCTTTAATCTTATTTAATAATGCACCAATCCCATCATTTGCATTTACTTCAATTCTATTTAATGTTTCAGAATATTTTTCAAAAACATTTTTTAAAAACACCTTAACTACATGTCCAAAAATAATTGGATCACTGACCTTCATCATAGTTGCTTTTAGATGTAATGAAAGAAGTATTCCGCTATTTTTCGCATCATCAATTTCTTTTTCTATAAATTTTATTAAATCCCTTTTATTTAGTACCGAAACATCTACAATTTCATCTTTTTCAATTAAAAAATTATTTTTTAGAATCTTTTGCTTCCCATTTATATCAACATGTGAAATGTACACTTCTGTATTTTCTTTTAATGTTATAGATTTTTCATTATTTCTAAAATCACCAAACCCCATAGTTGAAACATGTGTTTTTGAATTTTCTTCCCACTTCCCCATAGAATGCGGATTGTTTTTAGCATAATTTTTTATTGCTAAAGGAACTCTTCGGTCTGAATTACCCTCTCTAAGAATAGGATTAACAGCACTCCCTTTAATTGTGTCATACTTTTTCTTAATTTCTTTTTCATGATTGTTTTCTGGCTCATCAGGATAGCTAGGGATGTTATAACCTAATTTTTGTAGTTCAATAATAGCATTTTTGATTTGAGGGATAGAGGCGCTAATATTTGGTAATTTAATTATGTTTGCTTTAGCATTTTGAACTAACTTTCCCAAATATTTTAGGTCATCACTAATTTTTTGATTATCATCTAAATTTTCAGAGAAATTAGCTAATATTCTTGATGATAGTGAAATATCTTTAGTCTCAATTATTATATCAGAAGATTTTGTAAATACTTTTACTATTGGTAAAAATGAGACAGTTGCTAAAGCAGGAGCTTCATCTGTTTTTGTGTAAATAATTTTAGACATTAAATATCAGAAAATTAGTTTTTCAAAGATAATAATTGCCAGCGAGAAAAAATAGAAAATATTTAACAGATATAAAAAAACAAAAGCCACGTCATTGTAGTTTCCTACTCTAACATGGCTTTCTTATGAATTTGCTTTGTAATCTTAGTTCCCCATTGCTGGTTCTGACAGAATTTGCATTTTGTCAAGATTTCACTGCTCATTCAATTGGAATCAGGTTTATTACTTGCTTTAGAGATTGCTCTCTTAGGTTCGTTTTATTCCAGATCCCTGTTTAATTGCCCCCATTATATTCTAGCTTTCCACTCTCACTTGCATGTGAGTTTATTTCTTGAACTTTGCTCTTCGGTCTTTCCTACAAGCGAACTTTTCGGACTTTCTTCTGAGTGTTTTAGCTTTAGGTTATAAAATTGTGCAGGCACACGTTTTAAATTTAAAAGCTGGCTTTGGCTTCTTGCTTTCGCATTCTGCTTTCTGCCTTTGGGAACAACTGTATGTAAAAGAACGTTTTATTACTTTGAATCTGTTATCGTTTCCGATTGCAGCAATATTGCTTCAAATTCTTAATGCTAATATATATTAATAATATGTAAAAACAATTAGTTTAATACATATTAATTTCAACAGTTTATAAACGGGAGATATTAACAATTGTTAATAAGTTATATTAACTCCTTTTTTCCCTTATTTTAGCCTTTTTCCCTGTTAGATTTCTAAAGTAGAATATCCTTGCTCTTCTAACATTTCCTTTTTTGTTTACTTCAATTTTTTGAATTGAAGGTGAATTAACTGGAAAAATTCTCTCCACACCAATAGAGCCAGACATTTTTCTTATTGTAAAGGTTTCTATAGAAGATTTACCTCTCCTTTGTAAAACAACACCTTTAAAAAACTGTATACGAGTTTTATTTCCTTCCTTAATTTCATAATATACCGTAATTGTGTCTCCAGAACTAAATAAAGGGTGTGTTTTTTTTGTAACAAACTGATCTTCTACAAAATTAACTAATGAGCTCATTTTTTATTTCTTTTTATTAAGTCCAAGCTAACGTGAACAGTTTTTGTTGAGAGGTTAACCTGAAACGCACGCAAAAATAATAATAAATTGATAATTAGCAATTATAATTTTATTCTTTATAGAAAATTAACTCAAATCTGGTCTTTTATTTTTGGTTTCTTGTATTGCTTTCTCCATTCTCCACTTTTCAATTTCATTTTTGTTACCACTAATTAAGACATCTGGAACTTTCCATCCTTTGTAGTCTTGAGGTCTTGTATAAATAGGTGATGAAAGTAAATTGTCTTGAAATGAATCTGTAAGAGCAGATGTTTCATTTCCTATCACTCCAGGAATTAAACGAATTATACTATCGCATAAAATAGCAGCAGCAAGCTCTCCTCCAGATAAAACATAGTCACCAATAGAAATTTCTTTAGTAACTAAGTTATCTCTCACTCTTTGGTCAATTCCTTTATAATGGCCACAAAGTAGAATTATATTATTAAGTAAAGAGAATTTATTTGCAATTGATTGATTTAATTTTTCTCCATCAGGAGATAAATAAATTATTTCATCATAATTTCTTTCACTTTTTAGTTTAGAAATACATTTGTCAATTGGCTCAATCATTAAAACCATTCCTGCACCTCCTCCAAATTGGTAGTCATCTACAGATTTGTATTTATTGGTAGAATAATCTCTTAGATTATGAATTACAATATTTACAATCCCTTTTTCAATACTATTTTTTAAAATTGATGATTCAAAAGGGCTTTTTAATAAATCAGGAACTATAGTGATTATATCTATTCTCATTAATAATTAGTTGTAAAGTGAATTTATCTAAAATTAAATCTTTCCGTTATATTTTTATTATTAATTATTTCAATACTTATAGGGTCATTGTAATTTCGAGAGTTTAAAATTCTTTCCACATCTAATATTGATGTTATTTTTTCTCCGTTAATTGACTTTATAATATTCCCCTCATTTATGCCATAATCTGTCCAATATTTTTTATAATTATTATTAAATTCTGAAATTTTTACTCCTGAATTAATATCGTATTTCTTTAATTCATCACTGTTTAAATTTTTTAATATTCCAATTAAATAAAACTGAACCCTTTCATTTTTATTTAACTTAACTGAAACTATTTTTTCTTCGGTCCCAACTTTTAGTTTTATAGAAACAACATCATTAGGTCTTTTTGTATTTAGATATCCTTTTAAATCAGAAAATTTATTTATACTTATTCCATCAATTTGCTTAATAATATCACCTTTATTTATTCCAGCAGAATTTGCTCCAGAACCTTCTTCAATCGAGTTAATATAAAACCCTTCAGTATCCTCTATACCTAATTCTTTTGATATTGAGCCACTCAGAGATGAGCCAGTTACTCCAAGAAAACCGTATTGTACAACTCCAAATTCCATAATATCTTCAATTACTTTTCTAGCGATATTACTTGGAACAGCAAATGAGTACCCAATATATGATCCAGTTTGGGACTGTATTGCAGTATTTATACCTATTAATTCTCCTTTTGTATTTACTAAGGCGCCACCAGAATTCCCCGGATTTACTGCAGCATCTGTTTGTATATAAGATTGAGTTGTTCTTCCTGAAGGATCTAAATTTCTGGATTTAGCACTTATTATGCCGGCAGTTACAGTTGATGTTAAATTAAAAGGATTTCCAACAGCAAGAACCCATTCACCAATTTCAGTTGAATCACTATCTCCAAAAGTTGCATAAGGCAGCAACTCATTACTTTCAATTTTTAATAATGCTATATCGTTTTGATCATCACTTCCGATGAGCTCTGCATTATAAGCTTGATTATTGTTTGTTGTAATTTCAATTCTTTGAGAGTTTTTAACTACATGGGAATTTGTTATAATATATCCATCAGGTGAAATTATTACTCCAGACCCTGTTCCAATTGAAGGTCGCTGTTGTTTTCTACCAAATATTAAATCTTCAATGCTGAAATCATTTGAAAAATTTGATGAATTTTTTACATGAACAACTGTATTAATTGTGTTTTTTGCTACTTCAACAAAATCAGGTTTTTGAAAATTTAAGCCATTAAAAGATGTATTAGAAGTTTTAAAGTTATTTAATACTAGTTCTTTTTTATTTTCACTATTAATAATTGAATTCATCTTTTTTTCAATTGATCTAAAATAGGTGACAGATTTTATTATAATAAATAGGCTTAAAGCTAATTTTAGAATTAAAAACAGAATTTTTTTCATAATAAAAAGCAATATTAATTATTAAATATAAAGCTATAAATTATCTGATCTTTAGACAGTATTTTTAACGTACATTTAACAATAAAGTTTTAGGATCAATTATTCCTATATTTGTGTTCTTTATGGAAATAGTATTTTACAAATATCATGGTTGTGGAAATGATTTTGTCATGATTGACAACAGGAATGGTTATTTTAATAATTATGACAATAAATTTATTTCAAAAATTTGTGACAGAAAGTATGGTGTTGGAGCAGATGGATTGATTTTAGTTGAAAACAATAAGGATTTAGATTTTACTATGAAATATTTTAATTCAGATGGCTCGGAGTCTGGATTGTGTGGAAATGGTGCTAGATGTATAACTGAATTTGCAAAAAGATTAGGCATTATAAATAATTCTGCAAGTTTTCAAGCCATTGATGGGGTACACTATTCAGAAATTTTAGATGAAAATTACGTTAAGGTAAAAATGAACGATATTGATATGAGTAATTATGAGGTAATTGATTTGACAAATCACAATTTTTACCTTGATAATGGCTCGCCTCACTTAGTGATTAATTCTAGAAATATTACTCAAATTGATGTTTTAAATGAGGGTAAAAAAATTAGGTATAATAAAAAGTATAGTAAGAATGGAGTTAATGTAAATTTTATAGAATACAATCAAAATAACTCTTCATGTAAGGTTAGAACTTATGAAAGGGGAGTAGAAGATGAGACTCTTTCATGTGGAACAGGAGCTGTTGCTGTTGCAATTGCTTTGAATTATTTAGGAATAGAAAATAGTAATGAAATTAAAATTTCAATGAAAGGCGGAGATCTTTTGGTTTCATTTAGCAGAAATGAAGATAGATTTTATGATATTTGGTTGTCTGGAGATGTTTGTGAAGTTTATAAAGGAAAAATTGATGAAAGTTTTAAAAGGTAAAAACATATATTTAAGAGCTTTAGAGCCAGAGGATATTAACTACTTATTTTCAACTGAAAATAATGAAGATATATGGGAGGTTAGTAGTACATCTCAACCCTTTTCAAAGCATATACTTACAAAATATATTGAAAATTCTAATATTGATATTTATAAGGTTAATCAATTAAGATTAGTAATTTCAGATTATAATAATAATTGCTTAGGATTAGTTGATTTATTTGATGTAGATTTTAAAAACAATAATGCAGGAATTGGTATTTTAATTAATAAGGATTCTCGTAATAATGGATATGCTAAAGAGGCTTTAGAAATTATAATTAAGTATTCTTTTAGTTATTTAAACCTTCATCAATTGTATTGTAATATTATTGAGGATAATACACTTAGTGTTAGCTTATTTAAGAAATTAGGTTTTAAGCAAGTTGGATTAAAGAAAGATTGGATTTATTTTAATGGTAAATACAAAAACGAATATTTATTTCAGTTAATATGTATATAAGAAAAATACTTTATTCAATAGTCACTATAGGGCTATTATTAATGGGGGGATTTGCATTTTATATATATAATGTAATGTTTGCAGTGAATACAAACTTTAATGAAGATTTTAAACACATTTATATCAAAACAGGTTCTGATTATGAAGATTTAACTTACCAATTAAAGGATTACCTGCTAGATACTTCAACATTTACAGTGTTAGCTGAAAGAAAAAACTATTCAAATAATATTAAGCCAGGAAAATTTATTATTAAAAGAGATATGAATAATAATCAGATAATAAATTCACTTAGATCAAATAATATTACTGTTGATGTAATCTTTAATAATGCCAAAAATTTAAATGAACTTGCTGGAAAAATTTCAAATCAGATTGAGGCAGATAGTATGTCATTTACAGCTTTATTTAAAACTGATTATTTCATTAATAAAGGTTTTGATGAGAAAAATATTTTAGCAATGTATATTCCTAATAGTTATAATTTTTTCTGGAATACAAATGCTAAAAAATTTAATGAAAGAATGTTTGAGGAATACACAAAATTTTGGCAAAAAAATGATAGAGTTGAAAAGGCAAATAAGATAGGTTTGTCAAAAATTGAGGTAATGATCTTGGCCTCAATTGTAAATGAAGAATCAAAAGAAATTAGCGAATTGCCTAGGATTGCAGGCGTTTATTTAAACAGGTTAAATAACAGTTGGCTGTTACAAGCAGATCCAACTGTAAAATATGCTGCATATCAACTTGATCAATATAAAAACACTATCATTAGAAGAGTACTTAACAAACATCTAAGAATAGATTCAAAATACAACACATATAAATATAAGGGACTGCCGCCAGGATTAATTTCTATGCCATCTATTTATTCAATTGATGCTGTACTTAATTATGAGAATCATAAGTTTTTTTATTTTGCTGCAGATTCAGAAAATCCTGGATTTCATAGATTTGCTAAGACTTTTCGTGAGCATAAAACCAATGCAAGAAAATATCAGAGGTTATTGTCAAAAAAAGGCATAAAAAAGTAAAGTCTTAGTATTTATGAATAATAAATATTGTAGGTTTTTTATCAATTAAATATTTTCCTTTTCTCCATTGATTTATGCTTTTTGTAATAATTGACTCATCACTTGTAGTTAAAGATGAGGCTATACATAATTTAGTATTATCACTAAGTGTTTTTAATAAATATTCAAGCATTTTATTATTTCTATAAGGTGTTTCAATAAATATTTGAGATTGATTTCTTTTTTGAGATACTTTTTCAAGAAATTTAATTTTTACTTTCTTCTCTATTTTATCAATAGGTAAATAACCATTAAATGCAAAGTTATTTCCATTTAATCCTGAACCCATTATTGCTAATAATATTGATGAAGGACCAACAAGAGGTATTGTTTTAATTTGCTTAGTATGAGCTAAGGAAATAATATTTGAGCCTGGATCTGCAACATTTGGACATCCTGCATCAGAAATTAATCCAACATTAATCCCATTTAAGCATGGGTCAAGTAGGGTATAATATTCTTGCTCTTTTTGGGATTCTTTAATTATAAAAATATTTAAATCATCTTGATTTTTTTCAGGGCAAACACTTTTAATATAATTTCTTGCAATCTTTTCATTTTCAACAATAAAATATGTTAATGAGTTAATGATTTTTTTTACTGAATTAGGTATAACCTCCTCAGGATTAATATCTCCGATGACATTAGGTATTATATATAGTTTCCCTTTAATAATATTAGTTGTTTATTTAAAAAAATGTAAATGAAATTACACAGATAATTTCTTGCCTAGGTCATCAACAAATTTTCTGAAATGTTTATCTGTTGAAGATAGATTATCTACTGTTTTACATGCATGAAGTACAGTAGCATGGTCTCTCTTTCCAATTTGAGATCCAATACTTGCCAGTGAAGCTTTGGTAAATTTCTTTGCAAAAAACATAGCCAATTGCCTAGCTTGAACAATATGCCTTTTTCTGGTTTTTGATTGTAATGTTTCGATATCCATTTGGAAATAGTCTGAAACAATTTTTTGTATATAATCAATAGAAACCTCTCTTTTATTATTTTTTACAAACTTTTCTATTATTTCTTTAGCTAATTCAATTGTTATATCTTTTTTATTAAATGATGCTTGTGCTATTAATGAAATAATTGCTCCCTCAAGTTCTCTTACATTACTATTTATATTTTTAGCAACATATTGAATTACTTCACTATTCATCTCTATTCCATCACGATATAATTTATTTTTTAATATTGAAATTCTTGTTTCAAAATCTGGATGTTGTAGTTCAGCTGAAAGCCCCCATTTAAATCTTGAAAGAAGGCGGAGTTCAATATCTTGCATATCAACTGGCGCTTTATCACTAGTTAATATTACTTGTTTTCCGTTTTGGTGTAAGTGGTTAAATATATGAAAGAAAACATCTTGAGTTCCCGGTTTGCCAGAAAAAAATTGAATATCATCAATTATTAATACATCAATAATTTGATAGAAGTGTATAAAATCATTTCGGTTATTTTTTTTAACAGACTCAATGTATTGTTGAGTAAACTTTTCTGCTGTTGTATATAATACTGTTTTATCAGGATATTTAGTTTTTATATCTATCCCTATTGCATTAGCTAAATGGGTTTTTCCTAACCCAACTCCACCAAAAACTAAAAATGGATTAAATGATGTTCCTGCAGGTTTGTTAGCAACTGCTATTCCTGCATTTCTTGCCAGTCTATTTGAATCACCTTCTAGAAAATTTTCAAAAGAATAGTTTGGATTTAATTGAGACTCAATTTTTACATTTTTAATCCCAGGGATTACAAATGGATTTTTTAATTCAGGAACACTTTTGCTTAAAGGTCGTGTTGTATTTTGGGCTTTTATTTCAGTAGCTCCACTACTAGGTATTTTTTCAGTATAAGGTTGTGAGTTTCCATAAGTATTTTGCATTTTAATAACATAAACTAGCTTTGCATTTTCGCCAAGAGTTTTTTGTAATGCCACTTTCAAAATCTTAACATAATGCTCCTCAAGCCATTCATAGAAAAATTTGCTAGGTACTTCAACACTTAAAACATTATCATCTAGCTTAACTGCCTTGATAGGCTCAAACCACGTTTTATATGCCTGAGATTGTATGTTGTCCTTAATAAATTTTAGACATTTTGACCATACAGAACTAGCAGTTAAATTCATGCAAAAAAAGTTAAGTTAATTAGTTTAACTAAATTCAAAAATTAAATTTGAATTTGGACTAACAAATATGTAAACAAATTTTAGAAAAAAAAAATTCAGAAGGGTTGTTTTTTAATTTTTTTTTTCGTTAGCATTATTTTTATAGAAAATATAATATTTTAGGCCATTATAATTGCTCATTATAAATTAGTGATAGCTGATCATTAATTATTTTTATTTTATTTTTCGGTTTAATTTTAATTATTGGAGCCCTAACACCTTTTTTAAATTTAATTGGAGATTTGAATATTCTTGCTTCATCCCAAATATTTTCTTTTATAAATGTTTTAAGAGTTTTTAAACCTCCTTCAATAATAACTGAATTTATTTTATTTTCATATAGAACTTTACTTACTTGAATTGCTATTGGTTTATTAAAATCAATTAATTTTTCTGTAATAATAATTTTGTCTGCCTTTGATTTAAATACATTTTGGATTTTGTCTAAATCATTCTTTCTATTTATAATTATAATACTTGGGTTTGTGCCATTTGAATTTCTAGCTGTTAACTTTGGGTTGTCTTGTCTAATAGTATTTGCACCTACAAGTATTGATTGTTCTGTTGCCCTCCATTTATGAACTAATTGTCTTGAATATTTATTTGATATCCATACTGGCTTTAGTTCTTGTTTTGTTTCGGGCGCTATAAATCCATCATCAGTTTCAGCCCATTTTAGAATTATATAGGGTCTTTTTTTATTTATATAGGTTAAAAATCTTTTATGATGATTCTTGCATTGTTGTTCAAGAACTCCTACAGAGACTTTAACACCTGCTTTTTCTAATTCTTTTACTCCATTTCCACAAACTTTTGGATCTGGATCTATAGTTCCAATTACAACTTTTGGTATTTTATTTTTAATTATCTCATTAGTGCACGGGGGTGTTTTGCCAAAATGTGAGCAGGGCTCAAGTGTAACATATAGTACTGCTTCTTTTAATTGAGATTTGTCTTTTAC
>Ga0163179_10003813_pt1 | contig 10187 bp, 7 predicted proteins | sample AtlANTMetagenome_FD_109643 | JGI IMG/M metagenome (GOLD analysis project Ga0163179, IMG submission 109643) | Marine eukaryotic phytoplankton communities from the Atlantic Ocean - Atlantic ANT 2 Metagenome | ecosystem: Environmental > Aquatic > Marine > Oceanic | place: North Atlantic Ocean... | reverse complement strand
TCAGCGCCGCTGCCGTAGGATTGATGGCGCGGCTGGATATACGCTGGCCGCGCCTTCAAGCCTTTGTGCGTCGTAGTGCGGAAAACCCCTGGCGTTGTCTTTTGGTGTTTAGCGCGCTCAACTTTGTGTGGTGTTGGCCGCTCAAATGGACGGGGATCCCCACGTCGGGGGCTTGGACGCCCGAACCATTTATCGTCTTTTACTATTTGGTCTGCTTCACGGTGGGGTGGGTTCTCTACGCCTCAAAGACGCGACTTTCGAGCTTTCATGATGGCGCGTGGTCGCTCTTGTTTCTCGGCGTGCTGTGTGTGGGGATCCGCGTGGTCGCCGAGTTCGGGCTCGCAGATTTTGTAGAGGTTCCAGGCGAGCTGCCTCCGCCCAATATCCTGTGGTGGTACACCGTATTGGTCGCCGCTGGAAGCGTCGGGCTGGTGGCGTTTACACGCAGCTCGATGGGGCTATTTCTTCGTTACGCCGGCAAAGAGTCCGCGTTTTGGCGGTACATCTCGGATTCGTCCTACTGGGTTTATTTGGTGCATTTGCCGCTGACGGTGTTGGTACCAGCGCTGTTGATGGGCTGGGAAGCGCCCGCTCAATTGAAGTACCCGGTCGCAGTGCTTTTGGTCTGTGCGGTGTGTTGGCTGACCTATGACGCGTTCGTACGCTCAACATTCGTTGGACGTTTTCTAAATGGGCGTCGCTACCCCGCAGCGGCTCGACCCTGGAGTGTCACCGGAGCGTTGTTGGCGGTGGGCTGCATGGGTTTTGGTATGGTGTATCCGCCGGACGCTCCTCCGCCGTGGCTGAATGGAGAGAGCCCTTTGGAACTGCTCCCTGACGAGTCGGTGGTCTATCCTTACCCTACTGACACTTTGAACTGCGGTCCCAAAACGGCGTGTGCGTCTTGGGATACCGAACGTTTGACGGAGTGTGTCTGGCTCTCAACGCTTCGGTCGAGCCTCGCCATACGGCGGTATGTGATCTGTCCTACTCGGGTCAGTTTTGACACCATGAAAGATGTGTGTGCTGGTTGGGACGCCGTGCCGCTAACCCTTGAGACAGAAGAGGAGTACGTCACCCTTCAGGCGTTGTTGAGCCGGCTGACCTTGCGGTCTTTCTGGGTCGCCGTGACCGATGCAGACGTTGAGGGCGAGTGGGTGTGGTCCGATGGCTCCGCGTTGACCTACCACCCTTGGGCACCCGGCGAGCCGAATGATTGGGATGAGGGAGAGGATTGTGCCGCCATCAACTGGCAGGGGAGCGAGGCCTGGAATGATATCGGGTGCGACGCGGAGCTTGGCTTCGTGTGCGAGTCTTTGAGGACGCCAGGCGCCCCCTAATGACTAGCTCTTGCGCAGCTTGAACTGTGAGATCAAGAAGTCCCGGTTCATCGCTGAAATCACGTCGAGGTCGATGCCCTTCGGACAAGCCACGCTGCATTCTCCGAAGTTCGTGCAATGGCCAAAGTCTTCTGATTCCATCTGGGTGACCATTGCATCGACACGTTCGTAGCGTTCCGCTTGCCCTTGTGGCAGTAGACCAAGGTGCGTGACCTTCGCGCCGGTGAAGAGCATGGCCGCGGCGTTAGGACAACTCGCGACACAGGCGCCACATCCGATGCAGGCTGCGGCGTCGAATGCCCGGTCAGCCGCTTCTTTGTTGACCTGTACCGCGTGAGCGTCAGGCGCTGAACCGGTCCGAATCGAGACGTATCCGCCCGCCTGGATGATGCGGTCGAAGCTCGAGCGATCGACCACGAGGTCCTTGAGCACCTTGAAGGCGCTGGAGCGGAAGGGCTCGATGACGACTTCATCACCATCTGAGAATTCGCGCATGTGGAGTTGGCAGGTTGTGGTGCGCGCTTTGTGCCCGTGTGCGCGACCATTGATCATGCAGCCGCACGAGCCACATATCCCTTCTCTGCAATCACTTTCGAACGCTATAGGCTCTTTACCTTCCGACTCCAGACGATCGTTGAGAACGTCTAGCATTTCGAGAAAGGACATGTCTTCGAGAACATCTTCGACGACGTACGTCTCGAATGTTCCCACAGCGTCGGGCCCGGATTGCCGCCATACTTTGAGCGTGAGTTTCATTTGTAAACCCTACTTGTAGCTGCGCTGAGATGGTTTGACGTAGTCGAAGGTCAAAGGCTCTTTATGCAGTTCTGGGGGCTGGTCGACCCCTTTAAACTCCCAAGCCGCGACGTGACTGAACTCTTCGTCATTCCGTCTGGCTTCGCCTTCTTCGGTTTGATGCTCAACTCGGAAGTGACCACCACAACTCTCTTCTCTCGTGAGCGCGTCGGTGAGCATGACCTGTGCAAATTCGAGGAAATCGGCTACCCGTCCTGCTTTCTCCAAGGACTGGTTGATGCCGTCCGATGTGCCAGGCACACTGACATCATTCCAGAATGACTCTCGTAGTGCGGGGAGACGGTCAAGCGCGGTGGAGAGCGTCTCTTTGGTGCGCGCCATCCCGCAGTGGTCCCACATCAGCAGTCCGAGCTCACGGTGGAAGCTATCGACGGACCTGGACCCGCCGATATTGAGCAGTTTGTTGATTCGCGCCTCTACACCTTGCTTCGCCTCTGTAAACGCTGCGCTGCTGGCGTCGGTGCCTTGGACACCGACATCGGCCAAGTAGTGGCCAATGGTGTAGGGGATCACGAAGTAGCCGTCTGCAAGCCCCTGCATCAGGGCGCTCGCGCCCAAGCGGTTCGCGCCGTGGTCGCTGAAGTTCGCTTCGCCCAAGACAAAGAGCCCGGGCACGTTGCTCATCAGGTTGTAGTCGACCCACAGGCCGCCCATCGTGTAGTGGACGGCGGGATAGATGCGCATTGGGGTCTCGTAAGGATCTTGACCCGTGATGCGGTGGTACATCTCAAAGAGGTTGCCGTAGCGGGCCGAGACTGCGTCGCGTCCAAGTCGATTGATCGCGTCTCGGAAGTCGAGGTAGACCCCACGACCGCCGTACGCAACACCGTGTCCAGCGTCGCAAGCCACCTTCGCAGCGCGCGATGCCACGTCTCGAGGCACGAGGTTTCCGAAGGTTGGGTACCTACGTTCGAGGTAGTAGTCGCGCTCTTCGTCAGGGATATCGTTCGGGTCTCTGCCGACGCGGCCTAACTCATCATCCCAGCAGTCTTCTTTATTCTTCGGAACCCAAACGCGTCCGTCGTTTCGTAGCGACTCAGACATCAGCGTCAGCTTGGACTGATGACTTCCGCTTACGGGGATCGCTGTGGGGTGAATCTGAGTGAAGCATGGGTTGGCGAAGAGTGCGCCTTTCTTTGCGGCGCGCCATCCCGCGGTGACGTTGCATCCCATCGCATTGGTTGAGAGGTAGTAGACGTTTCCGTAGCCACCCGTAGCGAGCACGACAGCGTCGGCGGCGTAGGTACGCAACTCACCGGTGACCAGATCGCGGATCACTATTCCGCGCGCTTTCCCATCCTCTACGACCAAGTCGAGCATCTCGGTGCGGGGGAACATCTTGATCTTGCCGGTCTGCACCATGCGCGCGTGTGCTTGATAGGCGCCCAGCAGCAGCTGCTGGCCCGTTTGACCACGTGCATAGAACGTTCGGCTAACGAGTGCGCCACCGAAGGAGCGGTTGGCCAAAAGGCCACCGTACTCTCTCGCGAATGGCACCCCTTGAGCGACGGCTTGATCGATGATGTTTCGAGACAAGTGCGCGAGTCGGTAGACGTTCGATTCACGAGAGCGGAAATCGCCACCCTTTACGGTGTCGTAGAAGAGTCGATAGACGCTGTCGCCATCGTTTTGGTAGTTTTTCGCTGCGTTGATTCCACCTTGCGCGGCGATTGAGTGCGCGCGTCGCGGAGAATCTTGGAAGCAGAAGTTCATGACGTCGTAGCCGAGTTCTGCGAGCGTCGCGGCCGCTGACGCCCCTGCCAGTCCCGTTCCGACGACAATGACGGTGTACTTCCGCTTGTTCGCCGGGTTGACGACGCGGATGTTGAAACGGTGTCGATCCCAAGCGGTTTCGATTGGGCCACCAGGTGCGTTTGACTTGAGTTCAATCGTCATGCTGTCCGCCTACTTCACCAAGCCGGTACCGAGATAGAAGTCGGTAAGCACGGCCACGGGGATAGAGATGTTTCCGAGTGCGACGAGCAGCCCGATACCGATCGCTGCTTGCTTCGCGATAGCGTCCCAACGCGGGTTGGCGAGACCGAGCGTCCTGCAAAGGCTCCAGATCCCGTGGGTCAAGTGCAGCCCGAGGAAGATGTTTGCGACGATGTAAATCGCTGAAACTATTGGCGTTTGGAACCCGCGTACGACGTTTGCAGCCACATCTCCGTGTACAAAGTTGGGGTCGACAATCCCAAAAGTGAGGTGCGCGAGATGATACAGGATGAAAAAGAAGATGATGACGCCACCAACACGCATCGTGCGTACGGCGTAGGTTCCAGAGAGCCAGGCGCGATCTTCGTACCCCGTCGGCCGCGCTGCGCGGCTTCTTTTCGTGAGCACGACAGCGGATGCGATGTGCGCAACGACGGAGGCGAGGAGTACGATGCGCGCTCCCCAGAGTGCCTCAGGCCATACGCGGAGCAGCTCTGCGTAATGGTTGAGAGATTCATGACTAATGAAAATCTGTAGGTTTGCCAGCATGTGCATAAGCACGAAACCGACGAGCAGTAATCCTGTCAGCCCCATGATGATCTTGAGACCAATCGTTGACTTTAGGAATCGGGACAGCCAGGCCATTCGGAGCCTTCCGGGTCATCGAGCGCGGTGGGTGGCAAGCCACTTTAGTAAGGGGGGCCCACCACGTCTGCCCCCCACCCAAACGAACGGAGTGATCTTATTCTTTTGGGGAAGGGATAGCAATGGGTTGTCTGTGACGTAGGTGACGTGGAACCTTATCGAAGCCCTCTCGGGGCGCCGAACTGATCGAGCCATTGTGTTCGGCGGGCTCATGACGTGCTGCCTTCTACTTGGCGCCACTCGCCTGGTTGGAGGTCACCCAGAAGGTACGGACCAATCTGAAATCGGACAAGGCGTAGAGTTGGGAAGCCCACGGATGCGGTCATACGCCGTACCTGGCGGTTCATCCCTTCGCTGATGTGGAGTTCAATCCAGGCCGTGGGGATTTGTGCGCGAAAGCGGACGGGCGGCGTGCGTGGCCAGATTGTAGGTTCGTCTATGCGGCACGCTCGCGCCGGACGTGTTTTTCGACCTTTTATCGTGACCCCGCTTTTGAGTTTTTGCAGGGCTTCGTCTGTCGGTAGGCCCTCGACTTGCACCCAGTAGCCTTTTTCTTTGCCGTGTCTGGGGTGGCTTATGCGGTCCTGCATCGCGCCGTCGTCTGTCAGTAACAGCAGCCCCTCACTGTTCGCGTCCAGCCGACCGGCGGCGTACACGTCAGGAACATCGATAAAGTCGGACAGGTTGGAACGTCCCTGGGGGTCGGTAAAGGTGCATAGCGCACCGTAGGGTTTGTTGAAGAGGAGCAGTCGAGACATCGATGCGCGCTTGGTTTTCGCCTTGGTTTATTGAAGTGCGGCTGCTGCGATGAGGTCGAGAAAGCGATCTGTTTGGAAGCCGTTTTCGTCCAACGTGTAGTGGTAGTTGTTCCATTCGGCGTCTCGGACTTTTTCGTCCCCGACTTGCCAGTACGTTCCGAAGCGCGCGACGACGAGGTCTTGGTCCGGGTAAATCCAAATGTATTGTCCATTCGCGCCGACAGATGCGAACATCTCTCCGTAAGTCCACCACTGCATGCCGTAATAGCCGTAGTAGCTGATTCCGGTGGTGCTCTCTGTCACGTAGTCGGGCGGAACGATCTGATTCCCGTCCCATTCTCCGTTTCGTGCAAATAACAGACCGAATCGAGCCATATCTCTCGCGGTACTGTCGATGCAGCAGTAGGTCAGGCTCGCACCCTGACTGTCTTCCCACCAGGCGCCTTCGAGACCGATAGGCTCGAAGATTTCGTCTTGGGCGACCTCTCCGACCTCCCGACCGAATGCCTGAGATAGCACCCCACCAAGGACCATGGAGTCTTCATTGACGTAGTTGAAGTACTGGCCTGGTTCCCAACTGGGTGTTCGGTCGAGGCTATAGGTCAACTGATCACCGCTGCCATAGACTCCGTAGTAGCTGCTTTCATTGGCGCCAAAGCCAGACTGCATTTCAAGCAGATGGCGGATGGTCACGGCGTCGTAGGCTTCGCCCGACCACTCTGTCATGTAGGCCCCAACAGGATCGTCTAAGTTGAGCAGCTTTTCCCGCAGCGCGACGCCGTACAGCGCAGACATGACGGATTTCGCGGTGGACCAGGTCGTGACCGGCGTGTCCTGGTCGGTGTCTTCTGCGTACCACTCAGCAATCAGTACGCCGTCCTTGATAATGACCACGGACTGGGTGTTGAAACTGCTCTTGAAGGCGTACGCTCTTGCGTCTTCCAGGCCTTTAGCGTCGTAGCCGAACTCCTCAGGAGTGCCTTCGTCCCACACTTCACCGGGCCAAGCCAAGTCGCTCTTGGAGTGGCCCGTGTCTTGGGCCGGCCCTGTGTCTTTGTCTTTGTTGGGGGCGGTGTCTGTGCTCTGTGCGGTGTCGTTCGGGGCCGTGTCTTGTGCCTCATGGGTATCTTCAGGCGGCCCAGGCTGGCCTGTGTCTACTTTTTCTGCCGGTCCGCAAGCCCAGAGCAGCACCACAATCGGCCATAAACGCATGTTGTCCCCACAGTAGAAACGTCAGCATAGCAGCAGTCCGGTGAGTTTAGGAAACTCCGTGAAGACAATTACTCGCGGCCTTAGCTGTTGCTGGTTGCGTTTTCGGACCAGTCCTGCGCGATATCCGCCAGCTTTGCCTGGCCTTCCTTGTCATTGAGACTCCAAAGGGCTCCGGCGAGCATGCTCACCGCAAATGCTGGCGGGAGCTCGGATAAGGCCTCGAACCAGGGCCCGACCACCGCCAGTTTTGGTGCGATGAACTTGAAGAAGGGGACAGCCAAAAACCCTGTGATCATCGCTGCGAGCGCCCCGCGGCCCGTCATCTTGGTCCAAAATAGCGACAAGATCATGGTGGGGCAGAACGTCGCCGCGATTCCCGACCATCCGAAGATCACGAACCAAAATACCGTCCTGGTCGGAGAGACAGCGGCGACGGTCATGGCGATGGCCAGCGCGGCCACCGCGAGGCCAAGGGTTGTCTTGCGACTAATCGGAACCAGTTGGTCGTCAGGAATCTCTGGGTTTCGAACTTGCTGGTACCAGTCACGCACGGCGGCTGATGATGCGAGTACGAGCAGTGAGTCTACTGTGTACATGATCGCTGACAGGACGACAGCGATGTATAGCCCAACAATAAAGAGCGGGAACAAGTGCTCCACCAACATCGGCAAGACGTTCTGCGCGCCGTTACCCAGCGTGTCCCCGACATCTCCGCCTGCGTCCATGAGCACGACGCGGCCGATGATACCGGTGAGTACGGCACCAGAATCTGCGAGTAGGGTCCAAATCAGCGCGACAGCCGTACCATTCCGAATCTCTTTTTCGTCGCGCAGCGCGAGAAAGCGTACGAAGATTTGTGGGGAGCCTAAAAATCCGAGCCCAATAAGGGCCAAGCCTACGATGCCGAGCGTGTTTTCTACGTTCCAACCGCCCGCGCCGGATGCCGTCAGCAGTGCTGGATCGGCGGCAGCCAACCCCGCTGATATTTCTGACCAGCCGCCGACGGCGAACCACCCCACGAGGGGAAGTACGACGAGACCGACGAGCATCAACGTGCCTTGAAAGACATCGGACCAGGCCACCGCCAGGAAGCCGCCCGATACGATGTAACAGACGACGATCGCGAAGCCGACGAGCGCGCCTACAGTGTAGTTCCAACCCAAGAAGGTCTCGAAAGCTGAACCGGTCGCGTCGATCTGTGCGGACACATAGATCGTGACGAAGATGGTCAGGGCGAAGGCAGCGACGAGACGAATGCGTTTCGTATTGTCTCTAAAGCGCGCCTCAAGGTAGTCGGGGATGGTGATCGCGTTGTAGCGGACGGTCATCCTGTGAAACCTTCGCGACATGAGCAGCCATGCGCCGGCGACACCCAGCACTTCGCCGAGCACTACCCAGAAGGCTTTCATACCCAATGCGGCGCCCATACCGGTCAGCCCTAAAAGCAACCAAGCTGATTCTCCGGTCGCTCGAGCGGAGAAGGCGACCGACAGAAAGCCGAGTTTTTTCCCGGCGGCGAAGTAGTCCTTCAGATCGTGCATACGTCGACTGGCAACGATCCCGATCCCTACCAAGACCCCCATGTAAAGGAGCACGCCGATGAATTTGAATAGCGATTCGGAATCCATGTACGCCTCCAACTTTAGGTCTGTACTTATTCGAGCAATCGAGCGGGTGACAAGAAGGACGGGATCGCGCTGCGTTGGCCTGTGAGGATCGATTGCGCGATCTGGAAGGCCCCCTCGGCTGCAAAGGCCCAGTCGGCGCCTCCCCAGCCCGCGCATATGAGCTTGCGTCCATGACCCGGAATGGCGCCGATAATCGGCAGGTTGTCACAAGAGTGGCAGGCGATCGCGGACCAGGCCTGCACGCTCCCGTTTAGGGCCAGCCCCATGGGCCCAGATAGCATCTGCTGGAGCCGAAGGCGCACCTTATCGGCGACAGTGCTGTCGTCGGTGTCGCCGACCCCCATATGTGGGACAGCCCATCGCAGCCCACCAAGCACCCTGGTACCATCGTTACGATCTCGCCAGCGCATGTAGCCGTGTCCGCCGCGGAAAGGGCGAATCGGAGCGTTAGGTTTCGCCGGCGTGGACATCCAACTCTCTCGGACCGCGGTGAAGCAGTCGGAAAAGCTGGGAAGCAGTCTCCCGGTTTCCGCACCTGCTGCGACCACTACGAATTCGGCGTGCACCGCGGCTCCGTTGTCCATGCGAATGGATAAGCCGTGTGCTTCGTCTTCGATGGCTACAGCCTTCTTGTTGCAGTGCCATTGGACGCCATGCGCTAGATTTTGGAGGGTCGCTTTCGGGTTGACGCAAAATGCTTTGGGATCATGCCAACCCGGTCCGGCGATCGCGTACCCGCTCGCTTTCGCGCATTGTTCCGCACTCCATAGTGTGGCCTCGATGCCTATACGCTCGAGCGCTCGGTAACTCTTCAGGATGTCTTCGGATTCTTGTTCTCGTGTCGCTAACCAAGTGCCTCCCGCGTTTGACTCCGCGTAGCTGGCCAAACGCGCCCGGTTTCTGCTCGAAAATAAATAGAGTTCGCGGGCTCGCTGATCGCCGAGCGCGCTGGCCAGCCTGAAAGGGGATTCGTCCAATCCAAGGCTGACCCGACCTAATGCGCGACCGCTGAATCCATCGCCTGTGCGGTGTCGCGCCTCTATGCCAATGACCTTTGCACCCCCGGCGGCCAGGGTGTTTGCTGCCATACATCCCGCTATACCGCCGCCGATGACGACGACCTCCGCGCTATTGGGAAGCGCTTCCGCTGACGCTGCGTGGCTCACCGACTTCGGTCGCTACTCTTCGCTACAGTAGGTCGATGTCCCGGCAGCGGAAGAACAGATTTGCATGGCCTTATCCGTGTCGCGCCCTGCATTCCTGGCGTACTGAAGCCACTCGCGGGCGTACTCTTTGGTCCACCCGCGGTACTTCTCGGCATCTTCTTCGAGCTGGGGGTTTACCCCACCTTCCGAGACCAGTTGGTCCATCGTCTGCCGCCACATCGTGTAGGCCGTTGTGGTTCTTAAGCGCTGTAGGGCATCGTTCCGTTGGACGTAGAGCTTGGCGCTCCACTTGTCTTTGTTTTCCAGTGAGTAGTTGATCCAGCGGATGATCTCATACCCTTCGTCTTGTTTGTTTCGGGACAGGTAGATGGCGTACTTAAAGCACAGGTCGGGATCGGAACGATCGATGTCTTCTAGGTGACGCTTCATCAGGTCGGCCCATTCTTCGCTCGCTTTGCGGACTTCGGCGTCGTAGAGCAAGATCCTGGAGAGCTTGTCGCGTTCGGTCTGACGGGTCGAGTTAGTGATCCGTTCTTCGACGCACTGCACGCGTAATTCACCTAATGAGCCCATCATCGCGAAGTTCTCCAGCGTGGTGTTGTCGCTGCAGTCTGTCGGGTCTGGGGCTGCGGGCTCTGGCGCCTTAGTCGCTTTAGCGGGCGCGGTCTTTTTCGCTGTGTTGGTTGG
>Ga0163179_10003811_pt1 | contig 10189 bp, 5 predicted proteins | sample AtlANTMetagenome_FD_109643 | JGI IMG/M metagenome (GOLD analysis project Ga0163179, IMG submission 109643) | Marine eukaryotic phytoplankton communities from the Atlantic Ocean - Atlantic ANT 2 Metagenome | ecosystem: Environmental > Aquatic > Marine > Oceanic | place: North Atlantic Ocean... | reverse complement strand
TTAGATATCTGATCACTAGTAAGTCTTATTCTAAAATTCATATCTTTATCAAGATAATATTCAGAACTACCGTTTTTAGTAGTACCAGTAAGTGCCGGCATACCTAGGTTATAATCTTTATTTTGATCAGTACCTACCGTAGCTACACCACCTTGATTACCAACTTTAGAAGGATTTTCAATAACATCAGAGCTATACGTGCTTGCAGAGTCTTGTATACCTGCTATAAGACCTTGATATTCACCAAGCTTACGCATAACTTTAGCTTGTTGATTCATATACTTAGTACGATCTTCTTGATTTTGCGCTTGCTTGATATCTAAACTTAATTTAGAATTAGCGCTAATAAGGTCAAAGCCAAGCTTGTATAGCGAATCATTGTTAATACCAGCTTTAGCCAGCTGACCAATCAGTTGCTGCTGCTGCTGTGTTTGAAACTTATAGTTTTCTTCTTCGTTTTTTCTAGCTTGTAATGCATCAGCGTTACGCTTATCAAAAACACCTTGCAATGCTTTATTAAAACCTTGCCCTAAGTCAGATAATGTTTTAGCGTATATAAAACCTGATTTATCTAAAACAGTTTGAGGTCTTTCATAAGCTCCAGCTGTAGTGTATTTGCCTGAAAATTTTGGTAAGTTTGCCATGTTATTATCCTTGTTGAGACATCATTGTCATTCCGAAACTACCCAGCGTGTTCATAGCCCCACCAAACATTGATGCTGCTTGTGATTCGTAATTAGCTTGTTGCTGAGCGGCTCCAGTTATTTGAGATTGAACTCTATTCATTCTCTCTGTTTCTCTACGTTCTTTTTGACCGTAAACAAACTCTTTACCTAAAACACCTGCTTGTTGTATACGCCCTGCTTCACCCATTTGAGCTGTTTGAACACGCTGTGCTTCAGCCATTTGAAGACGTTCTTGAGCTTGTTGTCCTTGAGCTTTTAACTGTTCGTTTTGAGCTTCTTGTCTTTCAATATCCGCTGATACACCTCGTTTACTTTTTAAAGCAGCTTGAGCAAGAGCCGTTGCGCCACCCGCGCTAGCACCAGTAGCCATAAGAGTATCAAGAGTATTTGCTAAAGCTATATCTGCTTCTTCAGCTTGGAATTCAGCTGCTTGTGTAGCTACACTTAAATTAGCATATGGATTTGAAACAATATTAGATGTATCAGTAATAAAACCTTGCAGCGAAGTAACATCACTATAAGGATTTATAATAGGTTGTCTACTATTTTCTAAACCTTCTAATTTACCTTGTAGTCTTCTTTTTTCACTTGCCGCGCGCCTAGCTCTTTTGCCAGCTCCTATACCACCAAATATACCGCCAAGCAAGCTAGCGCCACCCGTAATAAGCGCGGCTGTAGTCATAGGTTCAGCTTTTATAAGCCCTTCAATATCTGGTCCATACCAGACATTGTGTAATATTTCTAATAATTGTTCCATAATTTTTATTTAATAAGCTGATTCAACATACTCAGATGAAACCGCAAATAATTCCATTGGCTGTGTTTTAGCGTCTACAATATTTTGATTAACATTTACTTTTCCTGTTTCTATTTTAACAACAGCGTAATAACCTTTAACACCAGTCATATCATCACCAAACACAACCTCACCGGCTGTAGCTGGACTAGAATTAACTATGCTAGCGTAGTACTTACCTTCTTTTAAATAGAAACCAGCATTGTAAACCGAAGTATTAACACTATCAATTTGCAACACAGCTACGCCGTTACCGCCAGAAACAGTTAGGTTTTCACCGTTTTTATACCCAGTACCAACTTGATTTATAACAACCGATTGTATAGCGCCAGCGCCAGACACCTGCGTTATGTTGCAAGAGAAACCTGTGCCAGCTCCAGTTGTAGCAACACTAACATTGTTTGCTAAACCATAAGCCGCGCCAGCGTTTGTTATAATAACTTCTTGTATAGTTTGCTCTTCGTAAAGACCTGCAGCGTTACTTAAAATTACGTTAGCAGTATCATTTAAATCAAAAGATCTACTAGCTTTATATTCACTAATTTTCCAACCGCTAGATCCTTCGTAGTTTACAGTCTTAAATACTTTTGACATGCTTACCTTAGGATTAAACACAAACGTTATAGAAGAATTACTCGCCACGCCGTAAAAAGTGTTTCTATCATACAAACCTGTAGCAGCATCAAAATTATCTACGTAGTGTTTGTATAAAGATCCATCTTTAAAAGTATAAAAATCACTTTGAATACTAATAGCCTGATCAGGCTCATATGTAAAAAAGCTAGGCCACCCTAAAACTTGTTCGTCAAAACTAAGTGTGTTAAACGTAGGGTTGTTAGCATTAGGGTTTTGTTGTAAAGATAATACATATTGCTTGTTGTATATATCCCAACTACCTAAAGCTTTACCAGGTAAATCATTTGTTTGGTCTAAATTATCAAATTGATCTCTAAAATAATCTATCATACCGTAATTAGATATTTCAGTTAGACCATCTCTTGACAACCTCATCACAGCGTTTCTGTCTTTGTCTGTAAAATATTTTCTATACCCATACACAGCAAAGCTTTCTGGGTTTTGGCTAATACCAAAATTACCTATAAAAGGTTGTATAGTACCTATAGTAGTATTTATATTAGATATAGATGTACTACCTTCAGCAGTATATATAGCGTCTTTATCTATAAGAGCTCTACTAACTTTGTTTTCTTGGAATATAACAAGGTTTGTATCTTCAGCATATAGCTTTTGTATACTACCGTTAGCTGGGTCAGCTGATTTAGTTATATCATCACCTACAGAAAAAACGTTAGTATCATTTACACCTGTAGTAGAATTATAAATACCAGAATATATAAGACTATTAAATCTTATAGAAGAATTAGGTTCGTCTTCTACTATAAAAGCTCTTGGTCCTAACTCTACGGTTGTATTGTTATAACCACCTCTAATGCGTGATTCTTCTATAGCCCAACTATCTGCTTGAGTAGTAGCCGCGGATATTACAGGATAACCACCGTCAACACCAGGCGGAACACCAAACGAACCGTTCCAATCTAACGCGCTTGATGTTATAGTCTTTTTTAAAATAAAAGTATTGTAGTAATCTACTTCGATTATTGCACCCATTATTATATTATCACTTGATTATTTAAGTATATACACAAGGACTTGACGCTGTTGTTCTAAGTCCAGAAGCGTTAAATATAGCTGTATAAGCACCGTCTTTATTTTGTTCTAAGTTTACAGACGGTCTTTGGAATCTGTAAGGACCACTTGTTAATGTTTTTACCTGTGTTAAGCTAGTGTTGCTATATAGTTGAGTAACGTATTTAGTTATTCTTTCTCTAGCATAAACAGTTGTAGGCATGCTACTAGAACAATTTGCACCAACTGCGGATATTCTATATTCGTAATATAGCGGACCTGTGCCTATTTGAGGGTAATTAGCATCACCAACTTCAGTTGTCATTGTTGTAGAAGAACTTACGCTGCCACTACAACTAGGGTATTGAAGATTAGTACCATTAAGGTTTGGTTGTATAATTCTATACTCTCCAGCACCATTACTAGAACCTCCAACACCGAATACTTGTATTTTAGTACCAGTTTGATTTGAACTACCGCTATTTGTAACTTCAAAATTGTTACCTCCACCAGGACCATTATTGTTAGTCATACCACCTTTTATACCTAACCACTGTCCATTAAGATTAGAAGCTTCACCGTTAACATCTGTAGCGTCTATCCAAGTAGCAGTACTATTAGCTCTATACTGAACAACTGGAGCGTTAGCTAAAGCAACTGTTGAACTCACATCAGCATTAAAAACAGACATGCTAACAAAGAATTGACCTTGTGTTAAAGCTCCTTTTAAATTATTTTTAACATATATATTACCTGTTTGAGTATATTTGTTAGATGGTGACGTACAGAAAAAATTAGTTGCAACTGTAGGATCTGAAGCAGAAAAAGGTATACCATTTATTGTAGCACCGCCAGTAGTATTAGCTCCTTCAACAACTGTTATTATGTCATTTAAAGAATAACCACTACCAGCTTCTTCTACAGATAAACTCTGTATAGCGCCACCTGCTAAAACTTGGTTTATTTTTAAACCAGTACCACCTAAAGGCAAAACAGTAGTTGATAAATCAGTATCGTCTGTATATCCAGACCCTGCAACTATACCTGTGAAAGAATATATCTTTGGCACGGGAGGTGTTGCTAGTAATGAACTAAGAGTTACATTAGTGTCACTATCTACAAAAGCCAAAAGATTATATTCCCCATCAAAAGCTTCTAACGCTATTCCTTGGTTAAAATTACTATCAACTGGAGGTACACCTACATTTACAACAAAAGTACAATCAGCAGTTAAAAATCCAGCTGTTCCACCCGCATCAATCACTCTTACAGTTACATCATAAGCGCCTATGCCATTTGAAACTGTCAATAAGCCAGAGCTATTTATACTGAACACAGTAACGTCTAAGCCATTTTGTTGTTGCGATTGTATAGACCAAACCAAATCACTAGCTTGTTGACCAGTAGCTGCGATAGCACCATTAACCGCGGCGAATGTTTTAACCGTAGTGTCACCAGCGCCTATAGTAACAGGCGTTGTACAATTTGTTATAGTAGGCGCTATGTTTGTTAAGTTTCCAGTTTTTACTATAGTATTAGTTATACCATTAATATCTGTTACATCGACGCTGAAAGTATAATTTTCTGTAGCGCTAGAACCAGGAGCATAATAAAACACGTCGTTAGTAGCAAGTCTTAATACATCCCTTGCAGGTGTAAAAGTAAGTGTGGTACTGCTAAAAGTTTGTACTTTATTAAGTACAACAGTAGAACCTGCAATAGATAAAACAAATGTATTTGCTAACACACCTGTGCCTGTTACTAAATCATCTACCTTAACAGTACCTGATATACTGCTTAAAGTTATAGTAGCTGTACTAGAAGCCGCGCTAGTAGCGGTAGCAGTATTACCTACTATTATAGTGCTTTTAGTTAAAGTAAATCTACTAGTAATATTAGACCCACCGCTTTTTAATACTTTAAAATTACTAATAGTATATGCGGGTATTTGATTTCCTAAAGCTGTTTGAGGATAAAAATAACCAGTATAAGGTGCTGTAGTAGAAGCATTTACAATTGTACTAGCAGATGCCATAGCTTCTGTTTGCAGATAATTCCAAGCATTAAAATTACTAGCGCCTTGGTTGTCATTAATCTGTGGGTTTAAAACAGATATTAGCCCAGCAGTACTTGTTTCAAAAAATAAATCTAATCTGCTTTCAACAGGTTCTGTTTCAAGTATTGCTAATTGATTCATTTCAGAATAAGGTGCGCCAACTCCTTGCGCTGTCCCTATACCAGGTAGTATGGGTGGTGTTGATGTTGAGTCCCCTGTTTTTGTACTAATCATTCTACCTATAAGAGGATTTGATGAAGCGTCGTAAAATATGTTAACTGCACCAGTTGCGGCTGTTGTCACTGAGGGAATTACACCAACAATATCAAATAAATCTTTTAAATCTGATATTACGTTTACAGTTATGCTTTGTGGTATTAAGTCTGTAGGATTAACATTAGGATCGTATTGCTCGTTACCTACAGGGCTATAAGCACCACCAGCTATTGTATTTTGAACTCTACCAAATAATCGTACAGAACTTCTAAACTGACGTTGATCAGGCCCTACTTCAGATAAATCTCTAGGAACTTTGTTTATATTATCATTAAACAAGGTTGTTTGACCTGTTAATTTTTCAAACGCAGTTCCTCCTGTTGTATCTAAAGGACCTTTAACTATACCAGGTAAATATACGTTATAATACTCTTGTTCTTTTTGTTGTACTACAATTTTATAGCTATACCAACCTAAAGGATTGTAATCATAATTAGCGGTATCAGTATTATAAAGACCAGGTTCACCTGTTTCTGGATTAGCAATTTTAATATCAGAACTACTAGTAGTATCATTTCCATTTATACCACTAGTTATTTCAGATAAAACTTCTATTTTCAAAGAATCACCTCTCCAAGTTATAGAACTTCCAGGTGTTTGATATGGATTAAATACAGTTGACGCCCCAAAAAGATTAGCAGTCAATGTGTCTGAATCATTTGTAGACAATAAAACAGATGATTGTCTACCAAATCTATCTGATAAAACAAAACCAGCTTGATAATTTCTATTTTCTTTTAATGAAGAGTTTGGGTAAGCAACTACACCTTTATTGCTATTTAAATTTTGTATTTCAAATTTTTCATTTGTAGCAACTTGGTAGTTTATACCAGATGGCGGTGTATGTTTGTTTTGGAAATTACCATATATAACTCTATTGCTAGCAAGTTCTTGACTAAAAGCTTTTACTGGTATTTTATCAAACACACGTATTAACTCGTCTTCTGGTAAAGTTTTAAAAGGTTTTGTGCCTAAATAATTGTATGTAAAAATATTAGTAGATGCAGCGCCTGCAACAATTCTACTAACAGGCAGAGTTTCTATAACTTGAACAGCTAAAGAATCTGATTCTTTGTATAAAATATCTACTTCTGTAATTTTAAAAGTATCTACAAGCGTTGCACCGCTAGATGGTAAAGGTAAATTTAACTGTATATAGTTAATTTTGTTTTCCATAAACTGAACTACAGTGCTTTCTATAGCTGACTGCTCATCGTTGTTTATAAAATAACCATCTTGTTTAGGTATAAAAGTTGTTTGAGTAAAAGGCGCAAATATAGAATATTCACCATCATCAAATCTAAATCTATAACTAAACTTAGCAAATTTATCTTCTAAAAAATCTACATCACCTGTGTAATTTGATATTAAATACGGGTTAGTAGTTGTGCTCTTAGCAATAGGAATTTTAGGACTTACCACATCTTTCATAGCAGTTTCGTAACTTGTAAACGTAAGTGTAGTACTGCTAAAATTTTGTTGCTTGTTAAACGTAACATTTGGGCTTGAAAATACTGAAACAAAAGTGTTTGGTAAAACCCCTGAACCTGTTACTAATTGCCCTACTTTTATATTACCAGAAATAGTAGCACCTAAATTTATAGTACTTGCACTTGATGCAGCGCCCGTAGCAGTAGCCGTTGCAGCCGCTAATGCGCTTAATTGGTAAAGTCGTATTGGTTCATAAGGATTATATTTAGCTACAGATATTTGATCTTCTGTAGTATAATAAGTAGCTGCAGCTGGAGTATTACCTCCTCTTGTTACGTTTACTTTTCTAGGTTGGTTTCTATTGTCTGTAAAGAATAATAAGTTTTCTAACAAATTAACTCCTATAATAGGATTTTTTTGAGAAAAGTTTAAAAAGTTTCCTGTAGCTATCACCCTAAAAGCACCACTCTGAGGACTGTAAGAAGTTATAAAATTATTACCTAATAAACCTGTAAGTTTTAAAATCAAACCGTTGGCTAAACCTGTAGAGTTATTACCTAAACCGTTTTGAAAAAGTTGTCCAGGAAAATTAATATCAACGCTTGTTACTCCTCCGCTTCCATCTACAGAAGCAACTGTAACATTAGCGTTATAACCAGAAGCTCCAAAATTTCCATCAACACTAATTTCGTCACCTACTGTATAACCAGTACCAGCAGCTACTATAGCCAAACTACCTATAGCTCCTACGGGTAAATAACCATTTGGTATATTAGGCGTAGCATTAGCTCCATTTAATATTTCACCGGTATTGTCTGTCCAAAAACTATAAATAATATTATTAAAATCATCTACAAAATTACCAATACATTTTATATTTGGATTTACTGTAGCTGCGGGTGTTTTTAATGCCGATGCAAAGTTTTTAGTCAGTTCATTACCATAAACACTTTCCAAAGCACCTACATCAGGACCTTGTGATTTACTAATCTGCACGTTCTGCGCGTCGCGATATTCGCCATTAGGTATTAGTCTATCATCTAAGTCTTTATTCATTTTAGACTTAATGAAAGCATTTTTAACTTCAGCCATTTAATTCTAGTGTTTTATCCATTTAGATTTACCACGCATAACTTGCACGAACTCGTTTAGCTTAATATTAGATAAACGTATTTTAGCGTTACGTAGTTTTGCAGACTTTTCTTTTTTAAGTCTTTGTACTATATATTCAGGCTGGTTTATTCTTGTAGAAATTATAGCATGAATAATATAAGCATACATAGCTTCTTCAGCCATCTTAGGTATTTCAGTATCTAAATCACTTGAAAGACCATCTGATATATATTCTAAGTTTATTATTTTATCAACTAAGTTATTAGAAAAAGATATTTTATTTGTTCTATTGTTGATATTAAAATAACCATTAGCGTTAGCGTGCTGAGGATCAAGGCCATATTGCCTGCCATAACCAAACATACCAATGTAGTCGTTAAAAAACTCAGCAGCAGCAAAAGAATTTAAAAAATTATTATTTAAATTTATTAAATTGTTTTTAGCCCATCTATCGTCTATTATTGAGTTAGCTGATTCTACATTGTTATTAAAGCTATCTTGTATAGGTACGCCTTTGTTATCTTGTATTGGAAGTTCTGTTGGGCTTTGATGAAGATTATTTGTCGGCATTATAATATGCTGACGACCTATTTGGTCTACCCAATATATGTTTACATAGTTTACGTAGTCTTGTGGAAGTACTACGCTTAAGTTTTTAGGAACTGTAAGCTCTTGAGATTTTTTACTTCTTAGCGTATCATAACTAAATTCTTGCAACGCTCTTTTAGCGTGAAATATTACATCAGTTCTTTTTACGTTTAAAACTAATTTGCCAGCGCCTACATAAGCTACTAAAAAGTTGTTTACAATTTCATTTAGCTTTATATAAGAGTAAGAACCATAGTTGTCTTCTACAGCTGTGCCGTATGCTTTATCAGCAACAGTAGCACCATAGTTACCACCATCTAATTTTTTAAGTTGAATAACTAATACTTTGTTATTAGCAGGTGCAACAGCAAATTTTATTGTATTACCTACAACAGTATAACCAGCAGTAACTTCTTGGTATGTTCCAGGTGCACCAGTAGTGCTTTCGTAAAGCTTGAAATTATTTAAAGCATAATCAGCACTAGTAGGAGATGCGGTTTTCCATATTAAGTCTGTATCAAAAGTTCCTATGAAATCAGTTAAAACACCATCTGCCACAAAACCTTGAGCGCCTTCGTAATACTGTCTATTGTTTTCTGTAAGTAATGCCATGTGTTAGCTTTTTGAGTTTGCTTCTTCTTTTTGTATTTGAGAAGCTGCAACTTGTATTATTTGAGGATCTCTTATAATTACACCAGCGTAAAATAATATTTTAGTAATAACTTCTGTTTGTTCTGGATTTGATAATTCAAAATTTTGAGAACCATTAGCATTAAAAATGTATTGGCCTTGTCCGCCTGTAGAATAGTTCCAAGTAATATTTTTAGGAGTTCTTAAAAAGTTAACAGTTATAGATTGATTAGTACTAGTTATAGTAGTAGGCCGTACATACAACTTTTGGTTTTCATAAAGATAAGTAGGAAAACTTTTTGTAGACTCTGTTAAAGGAGATAATTGAATGTTATAAAATTCGTTACGTTGTAGTCTTTGTAACTCTATTGATTTACCGTATTCGTTATTATATACTACGGTTCCAAGTTCGTAGAAATAAACTTGATTAGCGGCTAACGTATTACCGCTATAAATAATATTATTGCTATATGTATCTACTGTAGGTAATTCCCAGTAAGATCCAACAGCATTATATGTGGCGTTGCCAAACGTTTCAAATATAGATATATCTGCATCAATACTTAAATGCCTATCTGCATAGTCTATATCAGCTTGAGGAACTCTTAGTTGTTGGTTTAAGCTGTTAAAATAGTTTTTAAATATTTCTAACTGGACTTGAGAACCAATTTTATTAAACTCATCAGGCGTCATATAACCACGCTGTTCTTTGTTTAATATCAACAAGACAGTTTTATATACTGTATCTACGTTTATTGCCATTGATTTTTTTATTTATATACAGGGCGCATTACACGCCCTTGTATATTATTACACATTAGAGAAGTTTTTTCTCTATTGATTTATAAACTTCTACGCCTTCGTCTGTTTTAAACCACGCAGCCATTGCTGAGTATGGGTTTTCATCAAACGGTACGTTCATTAGTTTTCTTCCATTGCTGCCCCAAGTAAATGTTCTTTGATCTT
>Ga0163179_10003810_pt1 | contig 10190 bp, 11 predicted proteins | sample AtlANTMetagenome_FD_109643 | JGI IMG/M metagenome (GOLD analysis project Ga0163179, IMG submission 109643) | Marine eukaryotic phytoplankton communities from the Atlantic Ocean - Atlantic ANT 2 Metagenome | ecosystem: Environmental > Aquatic > Marine > Oceanic | place: North Atlantic Ocean... | reverse complement strand
GTAGTAGTTGTTCGTATTTTATTCCCTCTATATCCCCTCCTTTAAATTCTAACACAATTTCAAAAGGAGTTTCTTTATCGCCCTTTTTATATTTACTAAAAGAGTTTTCGTTTTCCTTAAAATATTTGTGTGCTAGATCTTTGGCCAAAACAACTGATATTGGCTGATGCGTATACTTATTAATTGTATTAACTAAAACATAACTTATGTCTTTCCCAACAGCTAGTGCACAATTAGAAGGAAGGGTCCATGGCGTGGTTGTCCAAGCCAAAAAATAAACATCCGAATGTGCTTTTTGAAACATTGAGTTTTTACCTTCTATTTTAAATTGAGCGACAACAGAATTGTCTTTAATATTACGATAGCAACCGGGCTGATTTAATTCGTGTGTACTTAACCCTGTTCCTGCTTTTGGAGAATAAGGTTGAATTGTATAGCCCTTATATAGCAGGTTTTTTTTATATAGCTCTCCTAAAAGCCACCATACGGATTCAATATATTTATTATCATACGTAATATAAGGGTCTGTCAGATCAACCCAGTATCCCATTTTTTCTGTAAGATCTTCCCAGCTGCTTTTATACTTCATTACATTTGTTCTGCATTGTTCGTTATATTCCTTTACTGAGATTTTCTTTCCAATATCTTCTTTTGTTATATTTAAATCTTTTTCTACGCTTAGCTCAACTGGTAATCCGTGTGTATCCCATCCTGCTTTTCGCTCAACCCTAAAGCCTTTCATTGTTTTAAATCGACAAAAAGCATCTTTTATCGTTCTAGATATCACGTGGTGAATTCCTGGCAAACCATTGGCAGAAGGAGGCCCCTCATAAAAAGAAAAAGGCTTTGAGCTGGAGCTTTTTTCTATGCTTTTAGAAAAAATGTTGTTCTTTTTCCAATATTCAAGCACCTCTTTGTTAATTTGAGGTAAATCAAGTTGTTTATATTCTGGGTATTTTTTCATTTAAATAGTTGCTATAACTTTTAACTCTATGGCAATTGGTGTGGGTAGCTTGTTTACTTCAACGGTTGTTCTTGATGGTTGAGTAGATTTAAAGTATTCGGCATATATTTTATTAAAAACAGAAAAATCATCCTCCATGTTGGTTAAAAAAACTGTGACATCAATAATTTTTTCCCAACTAGACCCAGAGTCCTCTAAAATTGCTTTGACATTTTTAAAAACTGAATGACACTGTTCTTCTATGTTATACATAGATATTTTACCCTCCTTATTTAGTTTAACGCCAGGAATATCAGTTTGCCCTTTTTTTCTTGGACCAACCCCTGATAAAAAAAGAAAACTTCCTGATTTTGTTGCATGAGGATATAGCCCCACTGGGTCAGGAGCTTCTTCAGAATTGATTTGTTTTTTAGCAGAATTCATACACATTTACTAGGTCTGCAAATATAGTAGATTAGAATAGGAATATCAACCTATATTAACTCACATATTTTTTCAATATAAATTCAACTTGATTGATATACCCGCCCCCAAATAAGTTTGCATGAACTAATAACGGATATAAGTTCCAAATTTCTACTCTGTTTTCCCAGCCGCTTACCAAAGGAAAACTTGACTGATAAGAAGTGTAAAATTCTTGTGAGAAACCACCAAAAAGTTTTGTCATAGCAATGTCAATTTCTCTGTTTCCATAATAAACTGCAGGGTCAAAAATCACAGGTTCTTCTTTTTTGTTAACCAAATAGTTTCCACTCCAGAGGTCTCCATGAATAAGTGATGCTGTTTCTTGGGGTATAAGATTTGGCAGCAAATTAAATAGCTTCTGAAATTTTGATGACACTAAATTGTATGCTTTTTTGTTCAGTAAATTTAATTGCGGCAAAATCCTATTGTGAATATAAAAATCTACCCCATTGTAAGATGGGGTGTTTTTTTGAGCTAATGTTCCTATATAATTGTCGTACTTAAGCCCATGTTTTTTATCGTGTTTTTTGTGCAGTTTTGCTAATTTTTCTCCAAAAAGTCGCCAAAAGTTTTTGTCCGGGTTTTTTTGCTGTATAAACTCTAAAATCAAATATTCAGTGTCTTTAAAAACACCAAAAACTATAATCTTAGGAGTTTTTATAGTTTTTGTTGCTTCTATTTTTTCTATCCCCCTTTTTTCCTTAAGCAATAAGTTTCTTTTAGTGTTGGTCTTAATAAAATAGGCCCCTTTGCTTGTCTCAATTTTTTTAGTTTCATTAATACAGCCACCATTTAAAGGTCTTGTTTTTATAATAAATGTATCTAGTTTTTCTTGAATATGAAAAACAAACTCTTTTGTCATTAATATAGTTTGGTGGTTTTATTTCGGGCAAAGATGTGTTTGTTTTTCATTTTTAAATGTGTTTGCTTGTGGATAAAAATAAAGTATAGGTAAAAACATTATAAGCATTAATCCTATTGCTAAAAACTCTCCCCAAAAGATATACGATTCGCCTAAAAAATCTAAAAGAGTTTCCTGCTCTGGTTTTTCACTTAAAAACATATAATTTCCACCTGTCACCTTATTAACAACACTTATTATTCCTATAAAAACATTAATAGCAATAAATGACTTAATCAAACTTTTCCATGTTGGTATAAAATTAAAAACTACTGTTGCATATAAGGTTGCTACAACTAACCCGCAGTGCGTTATCCAATATTGAATTGCCATTCTATGTGGAAGAGAGTATTGTAAGTCTGGTGTTAATGTTGCCTGCAAGGTGCCAACCATAATCCAAAAATATAGAATTTCATGCCACCAATATTTTTTTTTAATTAATACAAGAGGTAGAAGAAATGGGCAAAAGTTACACAGATTTAGCGGCAGAGACGATTTTATGTCAAATTCACCTAACAGAAAACCTATTATCTGACTAAAAACAATATTTAGAATTAAAACAATAGTTATCCAAAAAGCAATCTTGTTTTTAGTTTTATTATTTGCTGATTTTGCAAAAATAATTAACCGAAAACCCAACACGCTAAAAAATAAAATAATTAGAAAATGTTCTAAGCTAAAAGCTAGAAAGTCTTTTTCAGAAAAATTAAACGTATTTAATAACCCATTCATTTTTACAATTTAAATACTTTATTGTTTTCTAATTTATATTCCTGTCCTGAATCACATTTAGCAATTGATTTTTCACCAAAATTAAGTCTATATCCTTTTTCGCTCATCCAACCAATTTGCTTTGCTGGGTTTCCAACCACAAGCGCATAGTTTTCAATGCTTTTTGTAACCACAGCCCCGGCGCCAACAAAGGCATATTTTCCTATTGTTATCCCGCATATAATTGTAGCATTTGCACCAATAGTGGCTCCTTTTTTCACAAACGTTTTTTCATATTCGCCCCGTCTATTCACCTCGCTTCTAGGGTTTAATACATTTGTAAAAACCATAGACGGGCCCAAAAAAACATCGTCTTCACAAATCACACCAGAATAGATAGAAACATTGTTTTGAACTTTAACGTTGTTTCCTAGCATAACGCCTGGAGAAACAACAACATTTTGACCAATATTGCAATGTTTTCCTATTTTGCAGCTTTCCATAATATGAGAAAAGTGCCATATTTTTGTTTTTATGCCAATTATGGCTCTTTCATCAATAACAGCTGTGTTGTGTGCAAAAAAGCTTTTCATTATAATGTTTTTTGAAAGCACCACGCATCTCTTAGTGCTTGTTTAACCGTGCGTTTTGCTTGCCAATTTAGTGTTTTATTGGCTTTTTTAGTAGATGCATAAATTTTTTCAATATCCCCCTCTCTCCTTTTGCCTATTTTATAGTTCAATTTTAAACTATTAACCTCTTCAAAACTTTGAATAACTTCTAATACTGACGAGCCATTTCCTGTTCCAATATTATAAATTTCATTTGTTGATTTTTCTTGATTAAAAAGCCATTTTAATGAAAAAAGATGGGCTTCGGCTAAATCCATGACATGGATATAGTCGCGTATACAAGAACCATCACCGGTGTTATAGTCATCTCCAAAAACAGTTAGCTCTTCTCTAATTTTGGCTGCTGTTTGTGTTATATATGGGACCAAATTATTTGGGATATCTAAAGGGTATTCTCCTATCAAACCTGTTTCATGCGCTCCAATGGGATTAAAATATCTTAAAATACAACTTTTAAATAGTTTTAGCGCATGTTTATACTTGTTGTTAATTAAACTTTCACAAATTTGCTTTGTTTCACCATAAGGAGATTCTGCTTTTTTTATAGGTGATTCTTCTGTTACAGGCAAAACAGAAGGCTGACCGTAAACCGTGCAAGATGAAGAAAAAACTAAATTAGTGACGTTTTGTTCTTCTAAAACTCTTAAAAGATTTTGAGTAGATCCAACATTGTTTTTATGATATTTTTGAGGAAAGAGCACCGACTCATTTACAGACTTAAATGCTGCAAAATGAATGACCCCTTTTATGTTTTTTTCCTGCTGAAAAACCTTTGTTAAACCCTTGTAGCTATTACAATCAATTTTGTGGAAACTTAATTTTGTGCCTGTTATTTTTTCAACTCCCTTTAAGTTTTTATTATTAGAATTTGAAAAATTATCAATCACAACTGGCGTAAGACCTGATTTAATTAAAGCAACACAGGTGTGTGAGCCTATAAAACCTGCGCCACCTGTAACAAGAATTTTCATTTGCGAAAACTCTTGTTTTTAATATTATAAATCCTTTCAATAATGTCTACAACTTTTAACCCCTCAAGAGCATTGGTTGTCATTGATGAAGAACCCAACAAGGTTTGTATTACATTATCTATAACAAAGTTGTGGTTAGCAGCACTTCCTTTATATGCGCCATAATCATTTGCTGGGTTTGCTTCAGGAAGAGTTGGCATTGTATAGCCCTTAATATTACAATGAAGCACCTCGTCCATATACTGGCCTCCTACTTTAATGCTTCCTTTTTCTCCTATAATTGTTATGCTGCTCTCTAGGTTTGAATTATAAACAGAGGTTGAGTAATTAAACGAGCCCATTCCGCCATTGTTAAAATCAAAAGTAACTATTCCTGAATCTTCAAAGTCAGTGAGCTCAGCATGATTAAAGTCTGCAAAACGAGCAGAAATATTAGAGATATCTCCAAAAAGCCAATACATTATATCAACAAAGTGGCTAAATTGAGTAAAAAGTGTTCCCCCGTCTAAATTATGTTTTCCCTTCCATCCTTTTTCTTTATAATATCTTTCATCTCTATTCCAATAACAATTAACCTGAACCATATATATATTTCCGAGCAACTTTTTATCCATTACTTCTTTAAGCCAAGCTGATGGTGGGCTATATCTGTTTTGCATTACACAAAAAACTTTTTTGGAAACCGCTAAAGATTGATGAATAACTTTCTCACACTCTAATTTGGTTAAGCCCAAGGGTTTTTCTATAACAACATTTTTCTTTGACTTTAGAACCTTTAATGCCTGCTCTGCGTGTAAGCCATTCGGCGTACAAATACATATAACATCTGTGTCTTCTTGATTCTCCAACAAACTTTCTAAAGAATTATAAAATGGAATATTATAGGTTTCTTCTGCTTCTTTTTGCAAATTATTGTCTATATCTGCAACAGCTAATAACTTTGCATAGGAATTGCGTTTTATCATTTCACAATGCCTTTTGCCTATATGGCCAAAACCAACTACCGTAAATTTTATTTTTTCTAACATATTATAACCGTGCATCAACAACCTTTGTGTTTAAAACTGATTTAACATCATATACAACCCCTTCTTTTAAAATCATTTTTTTATACTCCAATTTTAAAAACTCTTTGTGTGCTACCGCTAAAATAACAGCATTATACTTTTTTGTGACCTTATTTAACAACTTGATTTTTAACTCCTTTTTAACCTCTTTGTTGTTTGCTATAGGATCAAAAACGTCGACATTAATCCCATATTGTTTTAGTTCTGAATAAACATCTATAACTTTTGTGTTTCTAATGTCGGGACAATTTTCCTTAAAAGTCAATCCAAGTATCAATGCTTTACTTCCTTTTATTTTATTCCCCTTGGCAATTAGCAATTTAACTACTTTTGAGGCAATAAAAACACCCATTTCATTATTAATTCGTCTGCCTGATAGAATTACTTGTGGGTTGTGTCCTAGCTCTTCCGCTTTGTAAGCTAAATAGTAGGGGTCTACACTAATACAGTGCCCCCCAACAAGCCCTGGTTTAAAAGGTAAAAAATTCCATTTTGTTCCTGCTGCTCTTAAAACAGATGTTGTGTCAATATTCATTTTTTCAAAAATAACTGCCAACTCATTTATTAATGAAATATTAACATCTCTTTGGCAGTTTTCAATAACTTTTGCCGCTTCTGCTATCTTAATTGATTCTGCTTTGTATGTTCCTGCTTTTATAATTGATTTATAAAGGTTGTCAATTAGTTTTGCTGTTTCTGCATTAGACCCTGATGTTATTTTTTTAATTTTTGTTATTGGTCTTTTTTTATCCCCGGGGTTTATTCTTTCTGGTGAATAACCACACGAAAAATCTTTATTAAAAACTAGCCCCGATTTTTTTTCTAAAACAGGAACACAATCTTCCTCTGTGCAACCAGGATATACTGTTGATTCGTAAATAACAACGTCTCCTTTTTTTAAGTTTTTTCCAATCATTTTGCTAGCTGAAAGCAAAAAATTTAAGTTTGGTTTTTTATTTTTATCTACTGGGGTTGGAACTGTTACAATAAAAATATTGGCAATAGAAAGGTCTTTTTCGTTATAGGTAAATTCTAGCTTTTTTGCCTTGTTTATTTCTTTTGAGGATAGCTCATTGGTATTATCTTTCCCCTTTTTTAGTTGTGTTATTCTTGTTTGGTTTATATCAAAACCTATTGTTTGAGTTTTTTTTCCAAAAGCAACCGCCAAGGGAAGGCCTACATAGCCAAGTCCTATAATAGCAATACAATTAGCCATGATTGTTTATTGTATAATGTTTTTCAAATATTCACCATAACCACTTTTTCTTAATGAATGTGCTTGTTTTAATAATGCTTCATCATTAATATACCCCATTTTGTAAGCGGCCTCTTCAATGCACCCCACTTTTAAACCTTGACGTTCTTCTATTACCTGCACAAATTGGCTAGCTTGATTCAGTGAGTCAAATGTGCCTGTGTCTAACCAGGCAGAACCTCTTCCAAGTAATTTTACCTCTAGTTGGTTGTTTTGTAAATATACTTTATTTACATCTGTTATTTCATATTCCCCTCTGGCACTTGGTTCTATGTTTTTAGCAATATCTACAACGCTGTTGTCATAAAAATAGAGTCCTGTTACGGCATAGTTTGACTTTGGTCTTTTAGGTTTTTCTTCTATTGATCTTGCTTTATGTTTCTCATCAAAAGCTACGACCCCATATCGTTCTGGGTCTTTCACATGGTAGGCAAAAACCAAACCTCCTTCTACATTTTTGCAATCATTTAACATCCTTCTTTTCATGTAAAAAATATTATCTCCAAGTATTAGGCTTACTTTATCGTGGCCAACAAATTCCTCTCCTATTACAAATGCTTGCGCCAGACCATTAGGTGTTTTTTGAGCTGCATAGCTAAAATTACATCCCAGACTACTGCCGTCTCCTAAAAGTTTTTCAAAATGAGGAAGATCATGTGGCGTTGAAATAAACAAAACGTCTTTAATGCCTGAGTATAACAAGGTTGTTAGGGGGTAGTAAATCATAGGTTTGTCATATATTGGCATAAGCTGTTTACTCATAGCCAATGTCAATGGGTGTAAACGAGTTCCAGCCCCCCCCGCAAGTATAATACCTTTCATGTTACTTGTATTGTTGTTTGTAATATTCTTGATATTTTCCTGAGGTTACTTGTTCTAGCCATTCCTCATTTTCTAAATACCACCTTACTGTTTGTTCTAACCCTTTCTCAAATTGAAGTGATGGCTCCCAATTAAGCTCTTCTTTTATTTTTGTAGCATCAATAGCATACCTTAAATCATGTCCCGCTCTGTCTTTAACATATGTTATTAGTTTTTCTGATGTGCCCCTAGGTTGATTTAGTTTTTCGTCCATTATCCTGCATAGTAGTTTAACTAAATCTATATTGGTCCATTCATTTAAGCCTCCTATATTATAAGTTTCTCCTTTCTTCCCATTATGAAAAATTTTATCTATTGCCGTAGCGTGATCTAACACATAAAGCCAATCTCTAATATTTTCTCCTTTACCATAAATAGGAAGTGTGTGTTTTTGCTTAATATTATGTATACATAGCGGTATCAACTTTTCAGGAAATTGATTAGGCCCATAATTGTTAGAGCAATTTGACAACACAACGGGAAATCCATAGGTGTTAAAGTAAGATCTCACAAAATGATCCGAACTCGCCTTTGATGCTGAGTATGGTGACTTTGGGTCATATGGCGTTTTTTCTGTGAACAACTCATGGTTTTCTTCTAGTGCCCCATACACCTCGTCTGTCGATACGTGATAAAATAATTTGTTTTCAAAAGAACTCCAACTGTTTTTTGCTGCATTCAACAAATTAACTGTCCCTAAAACATTTGTTAAAACAAATTCTGTTGGATTAGAAATGGACCTATCAACATGCGACTCTGCTGCCAAATGAATAACTGCATCAAATTGATGTTTTACAAAAAGACTGCTAATGTTTTTAAAGTCATTAATATCAGCCTTTAAAAAGGTATAGTTCTTTTTATTTGAAATATCATTAAGGTTTGATAAGTTACCGGCATAAGTAAGCGCATCTAAATTGAAAATATTGTACTTTGGATATTTGTTTACAAACAGCCTTACAACATGAGATCCGATAAAACCTGCACCACCTGTAATTAGTACGTTTTTCATCTTATTCTGTTCTTTTATTATGCTTTGATAATTTCACTATCATTTAAATACCGAACAACATCTTCTTGAATAGAAGGGTCTACCAATTCTCTCCATTCATCATTTCCTTCTTTTATTGAGTTCCTGATTTTTGTTGCTGATACCCATGCTAAATTCTCTGGCGGAAAAAACTCATTCATTTCATATCCTACTCCTCTTCCCCAGTTAACGCTTTCAATGTCTGGTATAATCACTACCTTAACATCGTCTTTATGTGCAGCATGATATTTTTCTATCATTGCTATTGTTTGTTCTGTAGTAAAAGGGTTTTTAGCGTCTGGTTTAATATCTCTAACCATTATTAGCGCGGGGATGCCTTGGTCTAATTTTTGTTGTATTAAAGAAATATGTCCTTGGTGATATGGCTGAAACCTTCCAACAAAAATAGCATATTTTTTGCTGACATTACTTGTTGGTTCTCCCCCATGGTTTTTACAACTCCATTTTGAATCGCTCATTTTTTAATTTTTTTATATTATTAGTTTTTTATCTATTATATTTTGTTCCGCTAAATAGCTGATAACTTGATCCGCGCATTCATTAATCCCAAATCTATCTGTTTCTATTACGAGTTCGGGTTTTGTTGGCTCTTCATAGGGTGCATCAATACCCGTAAACCCTTTTATTTCTCCTGCTCTTGCTTTTTTGTATAGCCCTTTTGGGTCTCTTGCTTCACAAACACTTAGGTCTGCTTTTACAAAAACCTCTATAAAATCCTTGCCCAAAATTTCTCTAGCAACATCTCTATCCTCTCTATATGGAGAAATAAAAGCAGTTAAGGCCAAAATTCCCGAATCAACAAAAAGTTTTGACACCTCTGTAATTCTTCTAATGTTTTCTTTTCTATCTTCTGGTGAAAAGCCGAGGTCTTTATTGAGGCCAGCCCTTATATTGTCTCCGTCTAAAATATACGTTTTTACTCCCATGTTATTTAGTGCATATTCTGTAGCGTTGGCAACCGTTGATTTTCCCGAGCCAGACAAACCTGTAAACCACAACACTCGCGATTTTTGTCCTAAAAGTTTTTCCTTCGTTTCTCTAGCTACTCTGTGTTTGTGTGGATAAATATGTTCTGCCATCTTTGTTTTTTTTGTGTTTAAGGCCGGCAAAGATACGATTTTTAAAAAACCTTAGTGGAAGAATTGCTCTTTGTTTTTATTTTGGTTTTTTGCTTCCTAACTTTGAGTGAAACCACGCCCTCTCATGTAAATAATAAAGTATCATTTTTGTAAGAACTTCAACCGTAGCAATGCTAGCCCCTATTTTTGACGAACCTGTTAAGACCCAACCTATAATAAGGGTGTCTGTGGAAGCC
>Ga0163179_10003809_pt1 | contig 10191 bp, 5 predicted proteins | sample AtlANTMetagenome_FD_109643 | JGI IMG/M metagenome (GOLD analysis project Ga0163179, IMG submission 109643) | Marine eukaryotic phytoplankton communities from the Atlantic Ocean - Atlantic ANT 2 Metagenome | ecosystem: Environmental > Aquatic > Marine > Oceanic | place: North Atlantic Ocean... | reverse complement strand
ACTCTTTATGGTTTCTTTACAATAAAAGAAAGAGAAATTTTTAGGCTCTTAATTTCTGTTAATGGTATTGGCTCAAGTATTGCTAGAACTATGTTGTCATCTATTTCTCCGGATCAAATCATTGAAGCCATTTCAAGAGAAAATGTTTCATTAATTCAATCTGTTAAGGGAATTGGCTCAAAAACTGCTCAAAGAGTAATTATAGATCTTCGTGATAAAATTTTAAAGGTCTATGATTTAGACGAAGGATTTGCTTCTGTGAACAATACTAATAGAGAAGAAGCGTTATCTGCATTAGAAGTCTTAGGAATTAATAAAAAGTCATCTGAAAGACTGGTCGACAAAATTGTAGTAGAAACCCCAGATATTTCAGTTGAAAGCATTATTAAAGAGACTTTAAAAAATTTGTAACAAATTTGAACAAAATTACTTATAGTTTAATGAAAACAAGATTTTCTAATTTGTTTTTATGTTTGGTTTTTTATAGTAGTTTTTTGATTTCTCAAGAGACAACTAGTTCTGCTATTCAGGACTCTATAGCTAATGCCGAAGGTATTTCGTTTGGAAAATTAAACTTACCACTTCCTGGAAGTTTTATTGAAAATTATGATTATGATTCTGCCACTGACATGTACTATTACAACCTAAGTGTTGGTGAATATAATATTAATTATCCTATTATTTTAAGCCCAGAGGAATATAAACAACTAATATTAGTAGAGGATTTAAAGGATTATTATAAATCAAAAATTGATGCAGCTGAGGGTAAAAAAGATGGGGCAGATGAGATGCAGAAAAATTTAATTCCTGAGATTTATGTGAATTCTAAAATATTTGAAAGCATATTTGGAGGAAACACTATTGAAGTTGTCCCTCAAGGATCAATAGAGGTAGATTTAGGAATGTTATTTACCAAACAAGACAATCCTATATTCTCTCCTAGAAATAGAAGTAATTTTACATTTGATTTTGATCAAAGAATTGGATTAAGTCTTCTTGGAAAGGTTGGAACAAGAGTTCAGGTTAATGCAAATTTTGATACACAATCTACTTTTGATTTTCAAAACTTATTAAAGTTAGAATATGAACCTACAGAGGATGATATAATACAGAAAATTGAGGTTGGTAATGTAAGTATGCCTCTTAATAGTTCTTTAATTTCGGGAGCTCAAAGTTTATTTGGAATTAAAACTCAATTAAAATTTGGAAGGACAAGAATAACAGCAGTTTTTTCAGAACAGAAATCTGAATCAAGATCTGTAGTTTCTCAGGGAGGAGGTACAATTCAGGAATTTGAATTTAGAGCATTAGATTATGATGAAAATAGACATTTCTTTTTAAGCCACTATTTTAAAAACAAATATGATGAAGCTTTATTAAATTATCCTTTTATTAATAGCAATGTTCAGATCACCAGAAGTGAAGTATGGGTTACAAATAGAACAAATCAAATTAATGATGTAAGGAATATAGTGGCATTTCAAGATCTAGGGGAATCATCAGCAGTTTCTTCTTCCGTCAATGTGTATGCAGGACCTTCTGCATATCCAGATAATGGGAATAACGGTTTTGATCCAACTTCTATTGGCAGCGGTTTATCACAGTTGACCGATGCAATCAGGGATATTTCAACATTGCAATCAGGAATTTTAGTTCCAAACGTTTCAGAAGGATTTGGTTATGGAAAATTAGAAAATGCAAAAAAATTAAGAGAAGGAATTGATTATAAAATTAATAACCAATTAGGATATATATCATTAAATCAGAGATTAGATAATGATGAAATATTAGCTGTTGCTTTTCAATACACTGTTGGAAATCAAGTTTTTCAAGTAGGTGAATTTGCTAATGATGGGGTTCAAGCTACTGAGGTGTCCTTTTCTGGAGCTAATACAATTGTTAACACTAATAATATTGTTCTTAAGTTATTAAAAAGCACTGTAAGTAGTGTTGAAGAGCCAATGTGGGATTTGATGATGAAAAATATTTATAGTACTGGAGCCTTTCAGTTGGAGAGGGAAGATTTTAAATTAAATATTTTTTATAATGAATCTTCAGCATTAAATTATATAAGTCCAGTTGAATCTACCCCTTTCCCTAATCCTCTGCCAGGAGATCCTGAATTAAATGAAACACCTTTACTTAATCTATTTAATTTTGATAGATTAAATTTCAACAATGATCCTCAAATTTCTGGCGATGGTTTTTTTGATTTTGTTCCTGGAATTACTGTGATTCAGGAAAATGGAAACATAATTTTTACTAAGTCAGAACCATTTGGAAAATATTTATTTGACAAGTTAAGGCTAAGTTCTTCAGAAAATTATGAAGGTGATGAAAATAATCAGAATGACTATAATTTAAATCAAAAAAAATATGTTTATAAGTCATTATATAAATCCACAAAAACAGTTGCACTTCAAGATTCTGAAAAGAATAAATTTCAAATTACTGGAAGATATAAATCATCATCTGGAGGAGGAATCCCAATTGGAGCATATAATGTCCCCAGAGGTTCAGTAACAGTAACAGCTGGAGGAAGAGTATTGGTAGAAGGTGTAGACTATACAGTGAACTATCAAATGGGGACAGTTCAAATATTAGATCCTGGCTTACAATCATCCAATACGCCTATAAATATAAGTGTAGAAAACAATGCTGTTTTTGGTCAACAAACAAAAAGATTTTCAGGATTTAATGTAGAACATCAGTTTAGTGACAAATTTATAGCATCAACTACTTTGTTAAATTTAAATGAAAAGCCTTTAACTCAAAAAGCAAATTATGGCACAGAGCCAATAAATAATACAATTTTTGGGCTTGATGCTAATTTTTCTTCTGAAATACCATTTTTAACAAGGCTAGCAAATAAGTTGCCAAATATAGAGACTGAGACTCCTTCTAATTTATCTGTTCGTGGAGAGTTAGCATATTTAATTCCTGGAGCTCCAAAAGGAAATAATTTTAATGGTGAAGCAACATCTTATATTGATGACTTTGAAGGATCACAAAATGTAATAGACCTTTTATCTCCTCAGTCTTGGTATTTATCTAGTCGACCAAGAGACCTAGGAATGGTCTATAATGAAGGAGATGAAGATAATAATGGGATTCAAAATGGTTTTGATAGAGCTTTATTAAACTGGTATACTATAGACCCTGTATTTTATAGCAGTCAAAGACCATCTGAAATAAATGATGAAGACATATCAAATCTATATACAAGGAGAATATTTATTGATGAAATTTTTCCTCAGGTAGATTTAGTACAAGGGCAGATGACAGTAATTAATTCTCTTGATTTAAATTTTTATCCAACAAAAAGGGGCCCATATAATATGGATAGTGATGCAGTTGGACAAGATTTAGGTGACCCTCAGAATAGCTGGGGGGGGATTACTAGACTAATAAATACTACAGATTTTGAACAATCAAATGTAGAGTATATAGAGTTTTGGCTTATGGATCCATTTTTAAATGATTTGGAAAATAATGGAGGAAAATTAACTTTTAATTTAGGGAATATTTCTGAAGACGTAATAAAGGATGGAAGGAAACAATATGAAAATGGATTGCCAGAAGATGGAGATATTAGCCTTTTGCCTCAAACAATATGGGGGACAGTAGTTCCACAGAATCAATCACTGATTTATTCTTTTGCATCGTTAGGTCAGGAAAGAATTAATCAAGATACAGGACTTGACGGATATGATGATCAAGAAGAAGCGGTTGTATTTCCAGACTTTGCAGACCTTGAAGATCCAGCAAATGATAATTATAGATATTTTTTAAATCAATCAGGAAATATTTTTGATAGATATAAAATGTATAATGGTTTAGATGGCAACTCTCCTGAAACAATATCTAACACAGATAGAGGTTCATCATCTCAGCCAGATGTTGAAGATATCAATAGAGATAATACTATGAATACTATTGACAGTTATTTTGAGTATGAAGTAAATATTACTCCAAATGCTTTGGCAGATATTAATAATGAATTTATAAAAGACAGAAAAGAAACAACAGTATCATTGCCTAATGGAACTTCTGAATTAGTTAAATGGTATCAATTTAGAATTCCGGTAAATCAGCCTACAAATGAAATAGGAGGCATTACAGATTTTAGATCTATTAGGTTTATAAGAATGTATTTAAACAATTTTTCAAAAAATACAATCTTTAGATTTGGCTCTCTTGATTTAGTAAGGAGTGATTGGAGAAAATATTTACTCAGTTTAGATGAAGAGATAGACAATAATAATGATAATACAGATTTTTCAACGGGGACTATTGGGATACAGGAAAATGAAGAAAGTTACGTTTCTCCGCCAGGAGTTGAAAGAGAGCAGTTTAATAATAATAATACAATTATTAGACAAAATGAACAATCATTACTCTTAAATGTGTGTGATCTTGAGCCTGAAGATTCTAGAGCAGTTTATAAAAATTTAAATGTTGATATGAGGCAATTTAAAAGAATTAGAATGTTCATTCATGCTGAAGATGGATTAACAACTGGATTAGCTGATGGAGATGTGGTAGGATTTATCAGATTAGGAAATGATTTATCAGAAAATTATTATCAGATAGAAATCCCTTTAAAAAGATCAATCTCAGGTTCGCTTAACCCACAAGCTGTTTGGCCTGAAGTTAATGAAATTAATTTACCTATAAGTACTCTTGAAACAATAAAATCTCTTGCAATTTATAATGGTACACTAGGGAATCAAGATCCTATATTTTATGATGTTATAAACGATATAGTTAATGAGGACCCAGTAGGTGAATTTGAAGAACATATTTTAGGCCAACATAGAATTGCTATAAAAGGTAATCCAAATTTTGGGGATATTAGAACATTAATGGTAGGGGTAAAGAATCCTAGACAAGACAATATGAATGTTTGTTCTGAGGTATGGTTTAATGAGTTAAGAATATCTGATATGGATAATAAAGGTGGTTGGGCTGCTACACTAGCATTAGATACAAATATTGCTGATTTTATGACAATAAGTGCAACTGGGAGACAAAGTACAAATGGGTTTGGATCTTTAGAACAAGGGCCAACTGAAAGAGATAAAATTGACAAGAAGCAATATGATATAGTCTCTAATATAAATGTTGGACAACTTTTCCCAAGAAAATGGGGATTAAATATCCCTTTTAATTATGGTCAGGGAGAAGAATTAATAACTCCTGAATATGACCAGCAATATAGAGATATAAAATTAAATTCTAGATTAGACGCTGCAGAAACACAAGAAGAAAAAAATAATATTTTAAAGCAATCTGAAAGTTATACAAAAAGAAAGAGTATTAATTTAATAGGCGTTAATAAACAAAAAACGGGGGATAGTAAATCTAAAATTTATGATATAGAGAATTTTACTTTTAATTATTCATATAATCAAACAGAGCATAGGGATTATGAAATAGAAAGTATGTTAGATCAAAATATTAGAGCTGGAGTTAGCTATAATTTTAATTTTAATTCTAAAAAATTAGAACCATTTAAGAAAAATGATTCATTATTTACAGGAAAGTATTTTAAAATTTTGAAGGATTTTAATTTAAATCTTCTGCCATCTAATTTATCAATTAATACAGACTTTATTAGACAGTTTAATAAACAAAAATTTAGAGACATTGATTTTGCAGAAGGAAACCTTGAAATGCAGGAATTGTTTAGAAGAAATTACACTTTTGATTTTCAATATAGCTTTGCATACCCAATTTCAGATGGATTAAATATTAATTATTCAGCAGCTAATAATAATATTGTTAGAAATTATTTTATTGACGACATAATTAATGGCAGTCAGGATCCCAGTTTAGATGTATGGAATAGATTTTTTGATATAGGAGATCCAAATAGGCAAACGCAACAACTTGCAGTTAATTATCAATTACCAATTGAAAAAATTCCAACTTTTAGTTTTATTAGGGCAATGTATTCATATACCGGAGATTTTCAATGGCAAAAAGGATCTGACCTATTTGGAAATATTACACTTAATGGGAATAGCTATGATTTAGGTAATACTATTTCAAATGCAAACACACATAATATTAATGGGACATTTGATATGACTAAATTCTACAAATATATTGGTCTAATGCGCAATAATTCTTCTGCTCAAAAATCTATCTCTAATTCGGAAAATATAAATGGATTATCTAATAAAAGAAAGAAAAAATTAACACCTTTTGTCAAGTCAATAATCGAGCTAGCAACAGCAATTAAAAGAATCCAAATTAACTATTCTGAAAATAATGGAAGCTTTCTTCCAGGATATTTGCAGACACCAAATTTTATAGGCTCTTTCCAGCCTACATTTGGCTATACATTTGGCAGTCAGAGAGATATTAGATATTTAGCTGCAAGAAATGGATGGCTAACTGTATTCCCAGAATTTAACCAACAATATTCGGAGGTCACTAATAAGAATTTAACATATTTAGCAAATGTAGAGCCAGTCAAAGATTTAAAAATTGATTTAACAGGAGGCAGAGCCTATTCAAGAAATTTTACAGAAAACTTTAACACAATAGATAGTAACAATGATGGAATTAGTGATGGATATAATTCACTTATTACAAATACTTTAGGAAACTTTAATATTTCCACTATGCTTATAAAAACAGCATTCTCAGCTAGTGATGAAAATAGTTCTGAAACATTTGATACTTTTAGAAAAAACAGGTTAATTATTGCAAGACGTTTAGCTATTAATGCAGGAATTGATTTTAGTAACCCAAATAATTTTGAAGATGGAGATTTAAGTGGTTTTCCTCTAGGATATGGCAAAACTAATCAATCAGTTTTGTTGCCTGCTTTTCTTTCAGCATATTCTGGAACTGATCCTAAAAAGGTTAGTTTAGGCGCATTTAGAGATGTGCCTATCCCAAACTGGACGATCAAATATACAGGATTGATGAGAATTAAATGGTTTAAAAAGAATTTTAAAAGAGTTTCTATAAGTCATGGATATAATTCCACATATACCATTAATCAGTTTAGATCTAATTTAGATTATCAGCCAGGAAATCCAGATTTAGATTTTATATCCCAAGATCCTGATGTATTAGATCAATCTAACAATTATAAAAATGAATTTCTTTATAGTAATATTAATTTGATGGAGCAATTTAGCCCACTTTTTAAATTAGATATTGAGATGAAAAATTCTTTGAAGATTTTAACGGAGATAAGAAAAGACAGGCTTCTTTCATTAAGTTTTGATAATAATTTATTGACTGAAATTCAAGGGAATGAGTATATCATAGGATTAGGCTATAGGATTAAGGATCTTCAAATTAGATCTAGGCTTGGAGGTGCAAGACAGTTGATCAAAGGAGATCTAATAATGAAAGCAGATTTTTCTATTAGGAATAATAAAACTATTGTTAGATATTTGGACCTAGATAACAATCAAGTAACATCTGGTCAAACAATTTTAAATATTAAATATTCTGCAGATTATGCATTTAGTAAAAATCTTACGGGGATTTTTTATTTTGATTATTCTTTCTCAGATTATGCAATTTCTACAGCATTTCCACAAACTACTATTAGATCAGGATTTACTATGAGATATAACTTTGGAAACTAAATGAAATTAATATGGAAACACCTTTAAATTTAAAATATACTAAAGATCATGAATGGGTATGTATTGAAGGAAATATTGCTACTGTTGGTATTACTGATTTTGCTCAAAGAGAACTGGGAGATATAGTATATATTGAAGTAGAAACACTAGGAGAATCATTAAATGCTGATGATGTATTTGGCACAGTTGAAGCTGTTAAAACAGTTTCAGATTTATTTATTCCAATGAGTGGAAAAATTATTGAATTCAATAAATCTTTAGATACTGCTCCTGAAGAAGTAAATAGCGACCCTTACGGAAATGGATGGATGGTTAAGATAGAAGTTAAAGATCATCAGGAGTTAGATAATTTACTCTCAGCTGAAGATTACAAAGAGCTTATTGGTGAAGATTAAAACAAATTTATTTTTTGCACTTTCTTATTCAATTCTTATAATATTCGTTTCACTTATAAAAATTGAATCAGAGACAAATTTTGTACATCTAGATAAAATCATTCATGTAGGTATTTATTTTATTTTCTGTATACTATGGTTTCTTCCATTAAGAAGGTTATTTAAAAAGGGAACACTTTTCTACCTATTTTTATTTTCAATATTCTATGGGATATTAATGGAATTATTTCAAGGAAATTTAACATCTCAAAGGAATTTCGAATTGGAAGATATTTTTTCTAACATAATAGGGTCCTTAATTTCCTGTAGTCTTCTGTTTTTAAAAAACAACATTAAAAAATCATAATCTCTTGTTTTTTATTTAAATAATTGGTTATTTTACCTTTCAACTAAAGAATAATGCAGATTAAAAAAAATCCAAATGCAGATATAGGAAGAAATAGTTCTTTATATTTTGCTATTGGATTAGCACTTATGATTTTTCTTTCCTATGGAGCCATAAACTATAAGGTGTATGACAAATCTGATTTAGATTTAGGCAAAGTTAATATGGACTTATTAGATGAGGAAGAGGTTCCTGTTACTGAACAAGTAGTCCCACCACCGCCACCGCCACCACCGCCACCAGCCCCTGAAGTTATTGAAATAGTTGAGGATGAAGAGGAGATTGAGGAAACTGTTATTGAATCTACTGAAACAGATCAAGAAGAAGAAATAGATATTGAAGATATTGAGGTAGAAGAATTTGAAGATGTAGAAGTTCCTTTTGCTGTAATCGAGAATGTGCCAATTTTCCCTGGATGTGAGAAAGGCAATAATGAAAAGAAAAGAAAATGTATGTCAGAGAAAATTGCCAAGTTTGTTCAAAGAAAATTTAACACTGAATTAGCTGGAGATTTAGGATTAACTGGAAGACAAAGAATTAGTGTTATATTCAAAATTGACAAAATAGGAGTTGTTACAGGCGTTAGAGCAAGAGCACCTCATCCAAGATTAGAAAAAGAAGCACAAAGAGTAATAAATCTTTTGCCAAAAATGAAGCCAGGAAGACAAAGAGGGAAGGCTGTAATAGTCCCTTATTCATTGCCAATAATTTTTCAAGTTCAGGATTAAAATCAATTACTTTAATCTTATTTAAGTTTGTCTAATTAGATATTAGACTTATATTTGAATTTCAAATTTTTTATTTTTTGTAATCAATAATGCTTAGCATAAAATCTCTATATGATTTAACAAAATTTAGACTTTCACTAAGTGTAGTTTTCTCTTCATTTATTAGCTACATGCTAGGCTACAAAGAATTTGATATTAAAGTTTTAACGCTATTAATGTTTGGAGGTTTTTTTGTTGTCGCAGCCTCAAATATTTATAATCAGATCATTGAAAAGGATTTAGATTCATTGATGATTAGAACTAAAAATAGACCACTTCCTAAAAATAAAATTTCTGTAAATACAGCTCTAGCGTTAGCAATATTATCAACAATTATTGGATTATTTATGTTATATATAATTAATTCAAAAGTTGCATTACTTGCTGCAGTGTCCATTTTTTTATATACATCAGTATATACCCCGTTAAAATTAATTACACCCTTATCAGTTTTTGTTGGAGCAATCCCTGGAGCTTTGCCATTTATGTTAGGATGGGTTGCTGCCACTGGAGAGATTGGTGTTGAAGCAATTATGCTATTTTTAATGCAATTTTTTTGGCAATTTCCCCATTTTTGGTCTATTGGATGGATGCAAAATAAGGATTATGAAAATGCAGGATTTAAAATGCTTCCTACAGGAAAAAAGGATAGATCAACTACTTCACAAATATTATTTTATTCTATATGGGCAGTGCTTATGTCAATAATACCAGCATTTAATATAACAGGAGATTTATCTTTAAGTATTTATGGGTTATACCTTGTTTTACTTATAGGATCAGTTTTAATTTATTATGCAGTCAAACTATTTAATGATAGTAAGGATTTAAATGCTAAAAAACTCATGCTAGCAAGTATATCTTATTTAACTTTGATGCAAATTGTTTTATTACTTGATAAAATATTAAGATAAATGGATAATAACGGAAATATAAAAGAAAACAATGCACGTGCTTTAAAAATGATGCTTTGGTTAGGTATTGCTTCTTTATTTATGACTTTTGCTGGCTTAACAAGCGCTTTTATT
>Ga0163179_10003808_pt1 | contig 10196 bp, 4 predicted proteins | sample AtlANTMetagenome_FD_109643 | JGI IMG/M metagenome (GOLD analysis project Ga0163179, IMG submission 109643) | Marine eukaryotic phytoplankton communities from the Atlantic Ocean - Atlantic ANT 2 Metagenome | ecosystem: Environmental > Aquatic > Marine > Oceanic | place: North Atlantic Ocean... | reverse complement strand
TACTGTTAAAGAACTTACTAATAGGATGAAATAATTATGGCTCGTAAAAGACAATATAAAAAGAGACAGGACTATCGCAAAGGTGGAAGAGTTCGTTATCAAGAAGGCGGTGGTATGGCGAGAAATATGGCATATACTAGAGAAGATATGTTGAGGGATCAAGCTAGAAGAGAAGCAATGACTCCTGCACAAAAAGAAGAATTTGACAATCTATCAAAAGCAAATAGAAAAACACAAGAGGATCTGCTAAAAGCTCAACAAGAAGCTTTAGCACAAGCTCAAGCAAATCAAGGACAAAGAGGACAAGCTCCTAATGCTTTAAAAGAAGCTGCGGGAAACTTTGTAAAGCAGAATGTACTAGGAACAAAAGCACAGGCAGAACAAGCAGCAAATCAAGGCCTATCAGAATATGCACTAGAAAGAAGAGGAATGAATCCAGATGGTGGTGTTAAGAAAACACTAGAGGATCAGTTAGCATCTGGTGAAGCCATAAAAGTAAACCCTGAAACCGGACAAACATTTAGTAATACTTTATCTGCAGATGGAACTTCTGCTACTACTCCTGCTACTACTGGACCATATACAGATCCTACACAAACTCAAACAATAATTGATCAAAACAAAATACCTGATCCAGAAAAAGTAGATACAGATATTGCAATGGGTACAACTACTTTTGATAGTGATGCTCAAGCAGACGCAGGACCTGATGTAGTAGCTACAACAGTAGATGCTCCAGAAGGTGTTGATGCAGCTACCTATCAAGCTGAAACAGTTGCTGATCAACCTGTTGAAGTTGATGCAGCTACAGGAACAAGACCTGATCCTATTGCAGATATACAAGGAAACTTAACTGCTGGTGTAAAATATGCTACATCTGATGAATTAAAAGTTAAAGGTGCAGAAGCTAAAGATGCTGACTTTGCAGTCACTAGTGGTTATTTAGTTGATGAAGTAGAAGGTGAAGATACAACAGTAGCTGACAGTCCTGATGCTGAAAAACAAACTAGAGAAGCTATAACAGGTGAACCTGCTCCTGATGGAGTTGCTTCAGCTATTGAAGGCTCAGTAGGCTATGAAGCTGCTAAAAGAAGAGAAGTAAAAGGTACTGCTGCTCAAGGTGCTGCTGCAGACATGATAGCAGAAACTGCAGGATTACCTCCTGAAATAAGTGCTGCTATTGTAGATGATCCCGCACAAGTAGAAGCTCAAATAGCTAGTGAAGATGTAACTGTTCAAGCTGCAGTTGCTGCATTACCTACAGAGGCTTTAGTGTCTTCACAGATGGAAAACCTATTAGGTGGTTTAGAAAGTGGTACAATTCCTGCGTGGGCTAAACCTGCTGTATCTGCAGTTAATCAAGGTCTGGCTCGTAGAGGACTTAGTGTTTCTACTGTAGGTAGAGATTCTTTGTTTAATGCTATCATACAAAGTGCATTACCAATGGCTCAATCAAATGCTACAGCTTTACAAACTAGAGCTGCTCAGAATTTAAGTAATCAGCAACAAGCTAATCTTGCTGAAGCTACACAAGAACAACAACTAAGATTACAGAACTTAGCTAATAGACAAACGGCCGCTAGTCAAACTGCCCAAATGTCACAACAAATGAAAGTGATGCAAAGTCAGTTTAGACAAGATGCTGTAATGACTACTGCTCAACAACAGCAACAAGTAAGACTTCAAAATTTAGCTAATAGACAACAAGCTGCTGTAGTAAATACTGAAAATCAACAGCAAATGAATATGGCTAATCTAAGCAATGAACAGCAAACAGAAATGGCTAACCTTCAAGTAGAAGCTGAAAGAGCTGGTGCAGATCAGAATGCAGAGAATCAAAGACGAATGGCAGAGATGCAAGTTGCAGCAGATTTTCTTGCTAAGAATGCTGGCTTTAAACAACAAATGGAGTTAGCTAATTTAACTAATGATCAACAAATGAGACTTGCTAATCTTAGCGCACAAAATCAAGCTAGTGCTGATAACTTAAATGCTGCACAACAAACAGAGTTAGCTAACTTAAATAAAAACCTACAGACTAATTTGCTTCAAGGTAGAATAGCTTCTGAAATGAATGTAGCTCAATTAAATGTAGATCAACAAAGAGCTATTACAAATGCTAATACAGTTGCTAATATGGATATGGCTAAGTTTAATGCTAAACAACAAGTAGAGTTAGCTAATAGTAAGTTTATGCAAACTGTAGTTTTAACTGATTTAAGTAATGAACAACAAGCTATTATGCAAAATGCTACAGCACAAGCTTCAATGGATCTAGCTAATCTAAGTGTTAGAGAAAGAGTAGCTGTAGAAAACTCTAAAAACTTTTTAGCTATGGATATGGCTAACCTTAACAATCAGCAACAAGCTAATATGTTAAAGGCTCAACAGACACAACAAAGGTTATTAAGTGATCAATCTGCTAAAAATGCCGCAAGACAATTTAATGCTTCAAGTGAAAATCAAGTTAATCAGTTTATGACTAATCTTGGCACTCAAGTAGAGTTACAAAATTCAGCTCAAAAAAATGCTATGGAACAATTTAATAAATCTAAAAAAGTAGAAGTTGGTAAATTTAATGCTCAATTACAAATGCAAAAAGATCAATGGAATGCTGCTAATAGACAAATGGTAGAGCAATCTAATGTTGCATGGAGAAGGCAATCTAACACTATAAATACTGCTGCACAAAATCAAGTTAATATGCAAAATGCACAAAATGCTTTTAGTTTAAAATCTAGTGAGCTATCTATGATATGGCAAGAAGCTAGAGATAAAGCTAGTTTTGCATTTCAAGCAGGTGAAAAAGATAAAGATAGAAAAATTAATGTATTATTACAATCTATGGCTCAAGAAGCTAACGCAACATTAGTGGATAACTCAGTAACAAATAAACTTAAAGAAGCTTTAGGTATTTATGCTGTAGACAAAATACTAAATTGATAGATCAAGAGACATATACAGAACAGCAGGAGAATTATTATGTTTGCAAAATTATTTAAAGGAATTAGTAAAGGAATTAGTAAAGCCTTTAAAGGTCTTAAAAAGGCTGTTAAAGGAATTAAGATAAAAGATGTTTTAAAAGTTGTAGGTACTATTGGTGTTGCTTTAGTTGCTCCTGCATTACTTGGTAATATGATGACGGGATTAGGAGGAGCAATGGCAGGTAGTTCATCAGCTATTGTTTCAAGTATTGGGTCAGGTATTTCATCTTTAGGAACATTTATAGGTGGTACTGCCGCTACTGCTGGAGGACCGGGATTTTTATCAAGAACTTTTTCTAGTGTCTCTGGAGCTATATCATCAGGAATACAAGCTGCTCAAGATGCAGGAACAATGGTAAAAGAATTTTTTACAGGACCAAATCCTTTAAAAGAAATAAATGTAACAGCACAAAAAAGATTTACTTCTTTAAAGGCAGGAAAATTAACAGATCCTTTACAAGAAATAGCTGTAACAGCAAAAAAACGAACAGGACCTTTAGCACAAGCCCAACAAGGAAATTTATTTACAAGAGCTGTAGATAAAGTTAAAAGTATTAATGTTCAAGATGAACTTAGAGAAGAGATAGCTTATCGCAAAGGTGCAGCGAAAGATGCTGTTGGAGAATTATTAGTTAATAAAATAACTGGAGATGATATAAGATCAGCCCAAGAAAATGCTGCAAATAATCCATACAATACACTAAATCAACCTAATTTTGTTAGGGGTGATAGCCCTTATATGGCAGCAGATAATAGTGGATTAGCTCCAACTATGAATCATGCTCCTACTCAAGCTTATATTCAAAATCAAAATTCAATGCAAAATAGCTTACAACAACAAGGAATAATGTATGGTCCTACACCAAGTTTTATAGCTAATGCATATCATTTTCAACCTATTGGATAGGAATTTATAAGGAGTTATTATGGCAGAGTTAAGCCCCGAAGAACAATTACAACTAGACATTATGAGTGCTGATAGAGCAGTTCCGGGTCAATCATTAACTAATGATCCTGATGCTCCTTTACCTTTTGAACAAGCACCACAGTTTACAGATTTATCTACAGCTATAGATTATACTTTTGTAGAAATTACTGAACCTGAACCTTTTCATAATATGTTAGATGCTATGAGAAATGGTATGCCAGTTCTTAATTTAGCTGAACGAATAACTTTTGAGGGCTTTCAAGCAGGATTATGGAATCCTGATTTAATGTTACAATTAATGGAACCAATAGCTTATATGTTAATGTCTTTTGCAGACAAGGCAAACTTTGTTCCTATAATCAGTTTGGATGAAGAACCAGATGAAGACGAAGAATTAAATAATTTAGAAAACCTTATAGAAACTTTGAAAAAAGATTTTGTACCCGGTAATGTACCAAAAGAAATTAAAGAAAAAGTGGAACAATTAGAGATACCTAAAGAACCAGAGCAAAGGAGTTTATTAGCTCCTGATGTAATTAGCGAGGAAGAATAATGGCACAAGATAGTTTAGAATATGGACAATCCTTATTAGCTCAATCTAGAGCTAAACGCAAAGAAAGAAAAAAGAAAGATAATATATTTTTTGGTGCTACTTTATTACTAGGAGCAACAGATAATTTATTACGACAAAGAGCTGTTGATCGTGCTGCAGAAGTTTATCAAGGAAATATAGGTAGAATTAATGAACTTAATAATACTGTAAGAACTGGTGTTGACTTTTGGGCTAACGAAAGAACAAGACAAACTACAGCTAAACTTGATGCTGATTTATGGGAAGAAGGTTTATATGCTGAACGAGTAAGAGCTGATTTAAAATTAGGTGCTGATACTGAATCAGGAATTAGTAATGCTCAAAGAAATACTTATATAAATAATTTAAGAGAAGATGAAGAATTTCAAGAGTATATTAAAAACTACGGGCAGTTAAGAAAAGAGCTTTCTGAATTTAAACCTGTTGATAATGAAAAATTAGAAGATATACAAGCAAGATTTACTGGTCAAACTCAAGCAAACTTAGATGCTTTAACTGCTAAAATAGCTGGAAGTGGTGGTTTAGTTAGTAGCATTGGTAGAGCTTTAGGCATTAGTAAAGATCAAGTTAGAGTTACTGAGGAAGAAGTTGAAGGTGGTCTAACTAGATTTAATATTCCTGAAGATGCTTCAGAAGAACAAATATTATTCTATACAGAATTAAATGATAAACTAAATCAAACAGCAGGATTATCAGATGAGATAAATGCTTTAAGTATATTTAAACAAAACTTAACAGATACTCCTCTTAGTGGTAGAGGACAACCCGCTACACAACAGGTTAGTTCTTTTAGAAATATTTTAAATCAAGCTAATGCAGGTGATCCTGAAGATTTTCCAATGTTTGTAAATCAAGATGATGATATAGAAGAAACAAAAGCTTTGAAAACTATTATGATAGGCGGTACAGAATATAATATGATGGAGATTCTTAAAGCTTTAGATCCTAATCAAAATAATTTAATAGTTGAAGATTTAAGTTATCTTGCTGGTGTTATGAAAGATAATACAGAAGAGTTTGGTGTAGATTCTGCACTTATTACTAATGATGAATATATATTATTTGCTTTACAACACTTATCAACTACTGATAATTTAGAAGTTACTCAAAAAGGAATACCTAGTGGTCTTGCAAAATCAGTTGGTTTAGGTGCAGGTATGGCTTATAGGCAATTAACAACTCAAGAAAAAAATGTGTTAGCTAATACTGCTCCTAAAGCTTTATTAAATAGAATTTCTACATTAGAAGATATTGCTATTGAGGATCTTCAAAATTTATTTAACCAAAATACACAGACTACAAGAACAGATGATATGAGTCCTAATGAGATTATAAATGTAATTAACTTTTATAAAATTTCGGAAGGAGATAGAGAAGGAATTAATTTATTTTTAGAGAGGATGAGAGAGAAACCTGAAGAATTTACATTCTTAAATCAATATGAAGAAGCTAATGGTCTTCCTATAATTGATTATAGTATTGATAGTTATATGCTTCTTCGAGAACATATCAAAGGTCTTTATAGTGATCCTATGAGTATAGAAATGAAAAAACAACACAATGAATATTTTACATTGTTAGATGCTTTAAGACTAAATCCAACCTTAGTTAATTACGAAAGATATTAATAATTAAAGGAATCCTATGGCTTATAATCCTAGAATAGATGAGTTAGATAATTTATATAGACAACAATCAAGAAATCCAAATCTTATAGAAGAGGAAGAAGAAAGGTTTGTTTTAGAAGAAACTCCAACAATATCTTTTACCCCTTCATCTAATCCTAGAATAAATGAATTAGATAAACTATACAGAGAAAGTCGAGAAAATTCTACTAATTCTTTTACAAATACTGTTAATAGTAATAACTTATATGATACTAATAAAAAGTATACTTTAGATTACTTAGAAAACAATGAAGACTATAATAAAGTAGCTACAGACTTTTTAAGAAGTGTAGGTTCAGATGATAATATCTTTGAATACTTACGAGATTCTGATTGGAGTACAAGTGCTGCTTTAATGAGAGGCTTTCAATCTAGAGAATGGGATGAAGAAAAACAACAACAATATCGTTATCTTAAAGATACTTTTGATCAAGCAGAAGTAGGTAGCTTTAAACAAAGGGCTGGTATGGTTAAAGATATTGCAGCCGATATGGTTCTTGATCCTTTAAATTTATTTACTATAGCTGCAGGTGCAGTTACAGGTGGTTTAGGATCAATAGCTATTAGAGCTGCTGCAACTGGAGCGACTAAAGCAAGTCAAATAGCAACTAATCAATCTTTTAGATTAGGAGCTAAAAAGTTAAATGCACTAGCTAATAATAAAACTCAAAGAGCTTTAAGTATGGCTTTTACTGAAGGTGCTGCTGATGCTTCTGTTCTTAATGCAGGAACTCAGCTAACAGATATGCACACAGGATTAAGAACTAATCAAAAAGATTCTATTGATAAACTTGAAGTAATAGGTATGGGAGCTTTAGGAGGAGCTGCTGGATTAACATTTGGTGGTGCTGGTCTATTTGCAGCTAATCATATAGCTAAAAGAAGTTTAGATAATATTTCAAAAGAAACAGGTATATCCAAATTAGAACTTGGTAAAGCTAGTACTGAAGAAATTAGTTCATTAAAAAATACAATTAATATAATTAATGATTCTAAATTTAATCCCCTTACTATTCTTGTAAAAAAACCTACATCAAACTTTCAAGAGTTTGTTAACTCATCTCCTACCTTACAAAACTTATTAACTAATTTTAGATATGATGCTGGTCAAAGCATGTTAGGTGATGTAGCACAACAAGTTGCTTCCTCTTATGGTTTAGCTTCACAAAGAAAATCTATGGATTTTTATTATACAGTAGTTGGTAACTTAAATACATTAGACAGAACATATAGAAGAACTTCTGATAATGCTTTTGAATTACTTCCTACAAAAAGAATATCACATGAAGATAATATAGACTTAGTATACCTTACTATTGCTGATAAGAATAGAGGACCTATTAAGTCTGGTATAACTAATCCATTAAGAAATAATGAAGTTATTCCTGATGAAGTTATTAGTGTTGCTTTAAAAAATAAAAGAGCATTAAGGCGTATGGCTAATGAAGCTGATAAAATTAGATTAGCTGGTGGTGATTTAAGAAATGTACAAGGTGATTTAGTTGAGAACATATCACTCTTTGGAACTTCAAAGCCTATAACAGATTACTTTCCTAGATTTTGGAATAATTTAAAAGATACAGTAATTCCTGATAGCACAGGATTTCGTAGCTCTCCTGTACAGATAGCAAAAAAACAAAAAACTAGAACAGAACTAAAACAACTTCTAGTTGATTATGGTCTTGCTGATCCTATTAATACTAAAAAAGAAATAGAATTAGAAACTGGTATTATGGGAGTTGCTAAAGGCCAACTAACTGTAGATCAAAGTGTTTTTCCTAGAGCCTTAAAAGAAGGTGAAACATTTCAGATGTTAGCAAAAAGAGAATTAGGAGACAATGCTACTGAAGAAAGAATATTTACTAGAGCAAAACAACTTAAAGCAGAAGCCTTAATAAATAATATGGAACTTAAAGCTAATGGTGCTTTATCTATAGGTGATGAAGCTATTGGAACTACAACACCTCTACAAGAAAGAGTATGGGGCGCTATACCTGATATTGAATTAATTAAATTAGGTTTAGTTAATATTGAATATGAAGATATACTAAAACAATATACAATGGATTTAGGTACTAGCATCGAAAGAACTAGATTACTTGGTAAAGACTTAACACAATTTGAAAGTAGATGGTATGGTTCTATAAGAAAAGAATTAAAAGATGCAGGTTTTTCTCAAGAAAAAATTAATAAACTTTTAAACACTTCTACAACTGGTAGTAATCAAGGATCACTTCAAAGACTTTTTGAAACTACAACAGGTCTTCGTACTGCTGCAGAGTTTGGTAAAACTGGTATGGCAGGAGCTGCTTCTGATACTATTAGAACTATACAACAAATGTCTAGTTTGGGATTAGCTACTATATCCAGTTTAACAGAGCCTTTAATTGTTTTATCTAGAGCAGACTTTGCTGATACAGATGCAATTATAAGAGGTTATTCTAAAGCTGCAGGAAAACAAATGCAAAGAAGTGTAGATACTATCTTTGAAAGTATGCAACTTGCTAGTGGTAAAAAAGTTAAAGGTATTGCTAAGTATAAAGATGAAGAATGGTTTGAAGCATTAAAAGCAGGTGTTGCTATTGAACAAGGAGTAGCTAATAGATTAGAGTCTATGTATGGTGAAATGAATACACCAATAGCTAAAGCAGCTTCTAATTTATTTTTTAGAATAAACTTACTACAACCTTGGACAGAAGCTGTACAGTTTGCAGCATACGATATTGGTAAAAGTAGATCAATTAGATTAGCAACAGACTTAGCAGAAGGACAAAGTAGATTTGGTGTAACTCTAAGTGCTAGAGATATTACAAGAAGACAAGAAGAGTTAATGGAGATAGGTTTAAATCCTGATCAAGCTGTTAAGTCTGTTCAAAGTAATATGACTAAAAACAATGGAGAGTTTGATTTAGATTCTTATATGGATACAACATACTATCAAAATCAAATTGTTCCTGCTGGTCATTTGTTTTCTAATGAAATTATTCTAAATCCTAGTGCTGCTAGTGCAACAAAACCTTTATGGTTTAATAGTACTGCTGGTCAAGTTATTATGCAGTTTGCTTCTTATCCGACAGCTTTTACAAATACTGTATTAAAAAACATGGCTCGTAAAACAATAAAAGATCCTAAAGTAAATGCACCTAAGATTTTAGCTGGTGCTTTATTAATGACAGAAACTGCTAAGTTTACTAATGCAATTAGAACTGAAGGTGAAAGTCTTAAAGAGCCTATGTCAACTCAGAACATTAAAGCGCTTTCAAGATGGGGTGGTTTAGGTTTCTTTGAAACAGCTTATAGAATTAATGAAGGTATGGATTATGCTCCCGGTCCTTTACAAGCTACAGGTAAAGCCTTGATTGGTCCTACAGGTGGTGATATACTTGATTGGTATAGATATGGTAGGAATCCTAAAGAAGTTCTTGTCAATGAAATACCTTTTTATAATACATTCTTATTTCCAGAAGAGACAAAAAGAAATATGGATAGATGGGCAAAAGGTCCAGTTAGAAGAACAGCTTATGCAGTAGGAGGAGAAGTGGAAGGTACTGAAGTAAATTCACCAGAGTTAGGGGAAGAGTATCTTGTTCTTACAATGCAAGAGCATGAGCATCAAGTACAAGATAGCACAAAGATAGAGGTAACTGATTTAAGTATGATACCTAATTTAGAGAATACTTCTAATTACTATGCAGGCTTAGTAGGAAATACAAAAACTGATATGACTAATGCATTTAGACATTCTAATAACATAGGTTTAAAAGTAGATGAAAGTATTTCTGATGTTACTAATCCAGTTAAGATTAAAGGTAAAGTGTTATTCTCTAATGTATTAGACTTAGATGTAGATGATATTACACCTGAAACAGTTTTAAATACTTTAGAAAACTATCCAGAAGATAAGTTCTATGATAATGAATTTGCTCAAGATCTTCTTAAAGAAACTAAGTATCAACTTAGATACAGAGATCAAGTATTAGAGTCAGATCAATTTAGAAGTCCTGAAAGAAACGATGTTATTCGTA
>Ga0163179_10003806_pt1 | contig 10197 bp, 5 predicted proteins | sample AtlANTMetagenome_FD_109643 | JGI IMG/M metagenome (GOLD analysis project Ga0163179, IMG submission 109643) | Marine eukaryotic phytoplankton communities from the Atlantic Ocean - Atlantic ANT 2 Metagenome | ecosystem: Environmental > Aquatic > Marine > Oceanic | place: North Atlantic Ocean... | reverse complement strand
TGAGAAGGGAAATATGTGAAGAGCCAAATAGGCAATATATGAAGAATAAGAAGAGCAAAAATCAGAATTGTTTTGTAATGCTTTCTGAAATCTGTTTCTTCTTGTCTTAGACGAAGAAAATTGAATTTCATTAAAAATAATTTTGACACGTTTTATGATTATTGATGTCTAGTTTTGTTCATTTCCTTTAACAAATATTTCAAAATCAAACATAGATCAAATTAAAAAACTATTTGTTAAGAACGATCTGTCTCAGTTCTCAAGAAATAAGCAGATGCGTACAATAATAGTATCGCAACCTGCCGAATTAATCAGGTACCGATCCTTGCTACATAGTATTTTCAGACTTTTTGCAGAATTAGTCGAGAACTAACTACTAAATGCAAGTATCCTACTTAATAACCATATCGTTTTTCTAGACTGTTGGATAAATCTTAAGTAACAAGAGCACTAGCTAGATTGACCAACGACAGACTCCACAGGCCTCAATTATTTGTTCAGATTTGTTGAGAACTAGTTTATTCTTCGATCAGTACCATTATCGGAATTAATCGTAAGAAGATAAAGATACTGATCAACAATGAGCTAACGATAAATTATGATAGTTAATGTTTAGGTGGTTCTTTGGTAGCACCAACAGTATTTCTCCAATCGATCAGACGTGTCTGTAGTGATTCTGCTAAATCTGGGTGCGTTTCAGCAAGATTGTTTTTCTCGCTAATATCCTCGGTCAAATTATATAGTTCGACTTTTTTTGTGTCGAATGCTTCTATGAGTTTCCAGTCGCCTGAGAGTATTGCCCCTCCTGAAATTCCTCCGAGAAAATGTGGCTTTGCTAAAGGGTAATGCCAATAAATCTCATCACGACTTAATCTAGATGTTGGATTTATCCAATTTCTCAATATCGATATTCCATCAAGCCTATGTTTTTTGGAAGGTAAAACCTTAGCGGCTTCCAATAAGGTTGGATAGAAATCGATATTAACTGTCGGTTGGCTGGAGACCTTCCCACTAGGAATTTTTCCGAGCCATCGCACAATTAGTGGTACACGGATTCCACCCTCGTAGAGTTGACTTTTCCCGCCGCGCAATGGAGAATTGGAAGTAATATTAGTTTCGCCACCGTTGTCACTAGAGAAAATTATGATAGTATCCCGATCCAACCCTAATTCTCCTAGTTTTTTCATAATTAGTCCAACTCCGTCATCAATACTTTCAAGCATAGCTGCTAGATGTGGATTATAATCCCCGGCCCAATGGTTATCTGGATCACCATTAAGCATTGCGTCTTGACAAAGATAGCAAACTTCTCGAGTACTTTTTCCGGGCGGATGTTTCCTACGGTACTTATTGACTAGTTCTGGCCGACCATTTAAGATAGTATGAGGTGCGTAGTGACTCAGGTAGAGAAAAAATGGTTGATCTTGGTTACGTTCAATAAAACCAATGGCTTCATGGTTCAGCCGATCAGTTAGATATTCAGTCTCGCCTAGTTTGTTTTTTGGAAGGTCTATCCAACGGATTGGCTGGTTACGAAAAACATACGGCCAGAAATTAGCTCCATTTCCCACACTCTTTAATTCACTTCCTATATTCCAACTAAACCCATGGTCAGTTGGAAGTATCTCGTTTTCTGCTCCATGATATTCGTATCCGGAGAGATGCCACTTGCCGATCATCCCAGTTTGGTACATATTCTGGCTAAGCATTTCGGGAAGCGTAATGTGCTGGGTGGATAACCCATTTTCAGAATCAGGCCGCAGATAATCGAGTATGCCAACGCGGACAGGATATTGACCGGTGAGAAGTGCCGCACGATACGGAGAGCAAACTGGGGCGGATGCATACGCCTGAGTAAAGCGTAGCCCCTCCTTAGCCAGTTGGTCGAGATATGGCGTTTCGTTGAAACGATTACCGTAAGATCCTAACTCAGACCAACCAAGATCGTCCGCAAGGATAAAGATTATATTCGGTGGTTTAGATGAAACAGAGGTTTTCAAGACAGCCAATAACATAATCATATATAAGAATAACAATCTCAAAAACGTCATGACTAGATGATACACCTATGATTCTTGGTAAATTAGATTGGTGGATATGTTTGAGGTCATTTCCTGATTCTCGGTGAATATATCAACCGATCTCTACTAGCTAAAACGGCGTACTATTGCTCATTTATTCTCATTTCGCAGGATTTGTAATCTAAAGTCAACTAATGGAAAAACAAGACAACAGAATTATTTAATACGGCAAAAGAAGATTAGAACGGAATCTTACACTCATGGGCGTTGGGACAGTTAACTTTTTTCACAGAGCTTCTGTACTAACCCAACGAGTAGTACAGAATAATTCACAGTTCAATAGAAAAAAGTCAGTCAAGTGTTTGCTTTGTGTGGGGGTGAAATCAAAAGAAAATTCTTGATTGTTGATGCCCTTTTGATATCCACCGTACCGTCTCCACTATTTGCACAATTTTTTATAAATACCCAGATCAGCATATTATTTATAGTCCGAATCCATTTTCCATTTCGACTAGTTTTGTTAATTTTTCAATTTGCTGTCTCTGCTTTACCCGTCCCCGGAACAGCCGAAAGAATGAGAGGAACTGTGTTGTAAATAGTTGAATGTTTCAGATATCAATACTTATCCGAATTAGTTTCCAATTTCGGTATCGATAGCATCAACTGTACTGTTATTTCTTGTTGCAGGGTTAGTCTGATTCAAATATTCTTCTATATTTGTATAACCGTCTACATCTAAATCTTCGTTACTCCGAAATGACAGGTCTTTTTTAGGATTAAATCTGAGTTCCCATTCGTCTGGCATTCCATCAGAATCTTGATCTGCTTGAGGTAGAGTGGATCGGAGTTGTGGCCACCCCCCCACATCACTTTGGCTCGAAATGATGCCATCACCGAAGGTTGTTTGCCCGCTTCGTACTTCACGTATGATACGCGAATCGTGGGAATCTCTGCTGGGCCTTATTGCCCCGACTTTCAGAAGCACATCATCAAATGCTTTGTTGGCCGGTTGTGTAAAAACGTATGAAAAAGGGGATGGCTCATTTGTCAAGACAGACTCTATCGACACATTAGCATCATCAATAGATACTAAGCCCTTTTCTTTTCTGACGCCTGACATATTTTCTAAAATATTACCCATTATGTACCATCTACCAAAAGTGCCATTTTGTAAAGACTGAATCTTTATGATTTTTGATGTTTTTCTAGAAGCAGGACCAGATTTGTAGAAATTGTTTACAACATTGATACTATGCGGTCGTCCATCTAATACACGATACTCCCAGTTAAAAATAACATTGTTTCGGAAATCGAGATGGATGGTTGGGTCTTTCAGATCTCCACCAGCGATACTGGGATTACGCCCTGCATGGTTTGCTAGTAAATTATGGTGATAAGAAGTATCTACCCCACCCAATGATGCAGCAAACCCATGTCCACTTCTTAACTTGGAATTATGCAAAGACTCTGAAATTAGACACCATTGGATGGTAAGATTTCTGGATCCGTGATACGTGTTAACCCCTTCATCTAGTGTCCAACTGACTGAGCAATGGTCAATCATGACATCCTCTGAGTTTCGAATTTCAATACCATCGAACTTTTTCCCAGCTTCATCTCCGACACGAACGCGAATATATCGAACAATGACATGATTTGCCGAGATAAGCAGTGGGTAATCTCTCAAACAGATCCCATCGCCCGGTGCTGTTTGTCCAGCTATAGTAATATGTGAATGAGTAATGCGCAATTTTGATAATAATTTGATGGTTCCCGAAACTTTGAAAATAATGACTCTTGGAAACGTTGCTTCTACTGCAGTCCGAAGACTACCTAGTCCACTGTCACTGAGATTAGTAACAAATAAGACTTTACCGCCACGTCCTCCGATTGCAAATCGACCGTATCCTTCAGCATTTGGGAAAGCCAATTGTTGAGCTTGAGACGTATTCGATAGAAAAAGTATAATCAAGATCAACGGCCAGGCTGAATTTTTTGAAAATAACCAACTAAATTTACAAATGTAGATGATCAGCCTCCTATTTTCAATTACTTCTGAGATTAACCTTATAAATTTTTCTCAAAAGTGTAGCCACTATACATTTCCTTTAGTCTGAATTTTTCACCTTAACCTTCAGCTAGTAGATCTTACAATATAGGGTTACTGAAGTATTTAGGCTAAAAATCAACCAGTTGTCGAAAAACGACCAGTATTGGCTTCATCGTAGTATTTGTTAATTTGTGGGACTTCTGTCATACCGTGCCAAACACCACGAAATAGTGTTTGGCGTTTCGGTGGAAGTGACAGAATCACTTCTGAAGGGGGACAACCTTTACCCCATTTGGCATTCACTGTGTTGTAGCAGGTGAACAATGAAAGACGATCGCGATCCGTATTGGTCCACCTAGTCCCAGTATGGCACAAAGCTTCGGTGAAAATAACAGCTGACCCTGCAGGGCAGGCATATGTTTCCCATAGAGGACTTTCACGATTACTCAAACTTTCCGGTCTTGGGAAAGCTGCTTTATGGCTACCAGACAAAAATAGTGTACCACCATCTCCCAATTCCACTTCATTTAATTCCCAGACTACCCGGATCAAACCAGCATGAATCTGTCCTTTTTGCATTTGATATGTGTGTGAATTACCACTGAAATTGAAAAGACCACCACCCCCATGTGGATTAAAATTATCGTGACCGGCCTTACGGTGGCTAGTATAGGTATGATCAAATCGAAACCCGTAGCAATCTTCAGAAGCCAATGCTTGATGAGAAATGATCTCATTCAGAATACCCACGACCGCTGGATGATCAAGCAGAATTTGAGAATCACCACCGTGGTTATCTCTTTCCTCCAGCGGTAGAGAGTCTCTTTGATATAAAAAAGCCATCTGGTGCTGTCTTACTCGATCAACTGTTTTAGAATCTAGTAACCCGGGTAAAGCAATCCAGCCTTTCAAATCAAAGAGATACTTTTGCTCTTCACTCATTGGCATAATCGGTTGGTCATCACCATTTGTCGTCGGTAGAAATTGTTTTTGCATTGGTTACTCACTGCATAAAATAATTAGGACAATAATTCATTATATTACATCCCCCAGATTTCGTACAAAACATAAAATAGCTTTTTTATACGAACGCACCAGAGGCTTATCAAATAGAACTAGTCTAGACCTAATTCAACTCTTGGAATACAAGAACAGCTATTTTCCCAAGGAATAGAAAAAACACTGAAACAAATCCCAACCCAAGCTGAAGTAATAGCAAATACTGAGTTTGGCTTCTGAAATCTAGGTTCGATCAAGTCAAATGAGGTTCATTGTTAGGAGTTATGAGAGTAACATAGTGGAGATTCATTCAGATCAAGATGTGAGAATATCGAAACAAAGAAAAAATAGTGGACAAGGGTAAGTAGCTAGACATTTTACCGATCTGTTTGTTCGAGGTCATTGAGATGCAATTCTCTTTGCCTGCCACATTTTCCAATTCTCAACAGACTCTGGTCTCCGTTGGCTCCGTGCGATAAAACCAGGCCATTTCCGATGAAGCCACTCTAATGGGCTGCCAGTCGGACTATAGCGTAAGTCAATACTCCACCTAATTTCATCACTGATGTTAGCTAGAGACCGATGAAAAGTGAGATTGCCAAACACACAGACATCACCAACTTTCATTTTAATGTTTTTTACATCTGCCCAGGTTTCAACATCCTCTATAGGTACCTGTCGACCGTTTTCATCCCTCCGGGCTGGGCGCAACCCACGTTTATGACTACCGGGAATTATTTGTAAACAACCGTTTTTCTCATCGACATCCACCATAGGTATCCATACTGTCAAAATCTGGCTCCGCTCTGACAAAATCACCGACTGGTCTGGGTTAGCATTACCATTATAGTAGATACTATCTTGATGCCATGGAAACACAGAATCGCCCCCGGTCGGCATTTTAAAACGGAGCCAGTAATCCCCATTGGCGGTAATTTCAGGTCCTAGAAGTGAAGCCACAATATCTAGGATTGTAGAATGGGTGATAAGTTGATAAACCTCCTGGCCAAAAACCTGTTTATTCCAATTCCAGTGCAAAAGTGGACCGGTTTGAGATTGGCGAGAAATTTTTGTTAATCGCTTGTAAAAGGACAGATTTTTATGCAGATCCGATATTTGACCTTGATCATATAATGACTTAGCATATTGGTTGATAGCGGACATAGCAACTGATCGAAGTGGATCGAAAACCTGAGCATCAAGTACTTGCCGAACTAATAGATAGCCTTGCGCTTCGAATGCTTGGCGTTGTTGGGTAGATAACAAACTGTGCATAAAATCCCCTTAGAATCAGTTTATCCTTTATTATTATTATAATGCAGAAAAGTTTCTTGTCAAAACCGTCCCGGGATTATATGATGGCGTAAAATGGTTAAGTAGGTAAACAGAGTGGACACAAAAAATTGCCCAACTAGTACAGAAGATATTGAATTTTATAGGGAAAATGGCTTTATACAATATCCTGATTTCTTCACCAAGGAAGAGATAACAGATCTTGGTGATGCGATTGATGATGCTATTACTTGTAAACGGGATCGGATCCTAGGGGCAGAAAATGGTGGGCGTGGATCTGAAGATTACGAGAGAGTTTTTAATCAAATGGTAAACTTATGGTGTGATTACCCTTCGGTAAAACCTTATTCATTCCATCAACGTTTAGCTGAGTCCGCACGACGTCTCTCTCAAGGTTCTCACGTTCGGATTTATCATGATCACGCGATGATAAAGCCTGCCGGTGAAATCAGCAAAGAAACCAACTGGCATCAAGATTCTCCTTATTGGCCGATGGAACCGATTGGATCTCTTTCTGCTTGGGTAGCAGTTGACGATGTGACAATAGAAAACGGTTGTCTACACTTTATTCCCAAATCCCACAAATTTGGCAAACTAGAACCCATTGCGTTAGGTAAAGAAGGTGAGAGTGTAATCGAAAAGACGGAAGAAAAAGATTACGAAATAGCAGATTCAGTATCAATGGAAATGCCATCGGGTGGAGTTACATTTCATCACGGATGTACGTTTCATTACGCTGGCGCAAACAGGTCTCATCAGCCACGTCGTGCCTTCGCTATCATTTATATTCCTGATTATGTCTTTTTCACAGGCAGAGGAGATGCAGCTGGTGCGGCCGATGAGATGGTCGCTGGTGGGCCATGGGACCATCCTGTACACCCGATTTTAGCGGGCAACTAGCCAACTAATCGCAGATCTTTTCACCAACAAACTCGCACTTATTAAATAATTCGCTCAGATCTTCGACCTGCGGCAGTTATTTAATAAGTGCGTTTAAAAAATGAGAAAAGGGATAGAATTACTAAAGCTTAGGAATTAATAGGTTCCTGCCTTGTCAAACGTGTTGAATTAGTAATTGCAACCACAGGATGTAACATCAATATTACAAGATGGTGCTTTCTCAGTGCTTTTAATTGCTGCGAAAGCAGAACCGATAACTAAAACTGCTGTTGCAATCAGTAAAATACCTTTCTTTAACATTATTTTTCCTCTCAGAGAATATTAGATCAGACTGGCATACGGACGTCTACACTCGCATCAGTCAAATAAGAATTCAAAATTATTCAACCATAACCGGCACTTTGCCTGCAGAAGTATCTATCGATCTCTTTCGGTAATGGCTTCTATTTGCGCATACGTTATAACATAACATTTAGGTGTATAACAAACTATATTGTAATGTTTTGCTTGTCAAGGAAGATTTTTATATTCCTTGACTACGTAGAGTTGAGAGTGTTTTTAGGGAAATTGTATAAAAACTATAAAAGTGCGAAGAGAATATTAAACCGTATTTACTTAGCTCTTTGGACGGGTAGCAGATGAGGGATTTTTCCATAGAAGATTACAGATTTCGTACCCCTTATGTTCTCTAGGTTATATGGAACGGCATATGAAAGGTAGTAAGATTTGGCAGTAGGATCAATCCAATCGCTTCACATCAGTGATTTTCTCTATCTGATGTTGTTAGCATGTTGTTCACTTTATCTGAGGCTATTGAGTATTTTTCTATCAGTAATATCTCAGTGCATACTTGATGATCAATCAAGGTTAATGTTTGGAGATAAACGTAATGAAATTTCTTTGTTTGGCCTTTCCTTTTTTGGTTTTGACATCAGCTCGGTCAGCCTAAATAACTACCGATTTATCAGATAAGATCATCTTACCTATTTTAGCAGAAGTCTTACTGAATTTGACTTCTGCGAAGTAACAGGATCACTTCAAGGAACACATAGATATACAGAGTAACATCGCATTACTTGGGTAATATGCGATATTTGTTGATCCAAAAGAGAAATAAGACTACCGAAACCCGATACTATTGATTCAATATAGAGTAAAATTAACGACCAAGAGTGAACTGATAAAGAATGAATTCGGATTTGAAACTACTCACTTCCAATCTACGCTAGGGTTAGTTATTTAACTCGTGGAAGAGTAAAGAAAAGAGTGTAACTTTTTATGTACAATATGGGGAAAAATCATTAAACCGAATCAACAAAAATTCATCAAAATCAAATTTCAAAACGGGTTGGATTGAATAGGTGTCGTCTATCACATCATCAAATTTATTACTTATGTATGATCAAATTTATATAATAAGTTCGATTATACACTCATTTTAGGTACTCTTTGACTAGATGTTACTTTACAAAGTAACTAGTACAACATAAAATCTAAAGCTTTCCGAAATATAAAAATAAAACTATGGTCAGATTAAATCTTTGGAGACATTAATGGATCTGGATAAAAAAATATGTGCGATTCTAGCTTCTGATATCGTTGGCTTTTCATCCATGATGGAGTTAGATGAAGACGGAACAATACGAAAAATAAAGGAGTTACGAATCAGCATTGATCAGCTTGTTGAGCAACATCAAGGGCGTGTTTTTCATACCGCAGGTGATAGTATTCTGGTCGATTTTATTAGCCCTGCACAAGCTGTCCAGTGCGCTGTTGAATGGCAAAAACTGATAGAGGAAAAAAATCTTCAAGACCCTTCGTTTAATTTAGTATATCGGATTGGTGTTAATGTAGGAGAGGTAATTGTTGAGCAAGATAACCTTTTAGGAGATACCGTCAATTTAGCAGCGCGAATTGAACAATCTTGTGATCCGGGTAATGTTTTAATTTCAAGACAAGTATTTGATATGGTTCACCGGAAGTTACGATACAGTTTTGAGCAAAAAGGTCATATTTCAGCCAAAAATATTTCTCAAGAAATTCCAGTATTTGTTATCTCGGAATATAAAGGAAGTGACCGTTTTACTGTTCGAAGCCAAAATACTGAATCCATTCCTAAAAAAGATTTGATCAAAAATAGTGTGTTAGTACTACCACTCAAAAACTCAAGTAGCGATGAAGAGTTGGACTATATATGTGAAGGTCTCTGCGAAGAGATTATTAGCGAACTATCCTTGTTTAAAGGTATAAAGGTTTTGTCCAGAAATGCCAGTTTTGCATATATGGATTCAAATGTATCTCCTGATAACTATGCTAAGAATCTCGGAGCAAATTATGTATTATCCGGAAGTATTCGGAAACTAGGTTCGCGTTTGAGAATCAATATTGAGTTGTCGAGTTCTGAAGACAATGTGAGTATTTGGAATGACAGACAGACATGTACTTTCGAGGAGATTTTTGATATTGAAGAAGTAATCGTAAAATCAACCTCAAATGCAATAGTTGGCTCGGTTCAGGCAGATGAAACTGAGAAGTTGAAGAGCAAAAATATTGTTGATTTCACAGCTCACGACTATGTTTTAAAAGGTCTTCACTACCATCGGATGAGCGGAACATGCCAAGAAAATGCAGAACAAGCGTTTACCTTTTTCCAGAAAGCTATTGAGGTAGACCCCAAATATGCTCGAGCACATGCATGGAGCACCTGCAGTTTATCAAATCTATCAGATTGGCCATCGTCCTCACTTCTCACTGAAAATTGGATGGATACAGCTTACTATCATATCAATCAAGCTATCCAACTTGACCCAAATGATGCGGAAGCTAACAGAATAATGGGGTATATGAAACTTGTTTATGAATCAGATTTTGAAAGTGCAGAATCTCACTTTCGAAAATCTCATCAAATGAGCCCCAGCGATGTTCATCTGACTT
>Ga0163179_10003805_pt1 | contig 10198 bp, 17 predicted proteins | sample AtlANTMetagenome_FD_109643 | JGI IMG/M metagenome (GOLD analysis project Ga0163179, IMG submission 109643) | Marine eukaryotic phytoplankton communities from the Atlantic Ocean - Atlantic ANT 2 Metagenome | ecosystem: Environmental > Aquatic > Marine > Oceanic | place: North Atlantic Ocean... | reverse complement strand
GGGAATTTACCTTGATGAACTAAGTCCATAAGTTCTGCTTCCTTCTTAGGGATACCTTCTAACATACCAATCCACATTGACTCACGTTTAGTTTGTGCAATCTGTTCGGTAACAAAGTATTTGAACAACTTGTGTTCAAACCTTAAACTTGTTTCTGTAAGGTCACTTGCAGGGGCAACGTTATCACCAAAAGGTGTTGGGCCTTCTGGCAATGTAGAATTGATATTTGGGTCAAATGCCCATTTCAATACTTTACTTACTGCACCGTTTCTGTCGTTGTAAACTTTCAGACCATGTGCCTGTTTGTCCACTTCTTCAACTAAGTTTGCTTGACCTAGTATTTCAAAAACATCTGCGTCTTGTGTGAGATTAGTTCTCTCTGACGGCATACCTTCCATAAGGGGTTTGTTTGGTGCACCCTTTGGTCTGCCTCTTCCTTTTTTCTGTTCTGTCATAATCTGAAATCCTCAACATTATTTAATAGGTCATCTAACCTATGAGTTCTCAAGTAGTCAAATACTTTACCTGTAACAGGCGCTGTCTTATCATACTCTTGTAATATTCTACTCTCCACATTTTCGGGAATGAAATCAAAGTCAATAAGAGTTTGGTTTCTCAAGTAGTTCCTATAGTATTTATCGTCCTTTTCAATAGAGATTCTCATGTATGCATCAAAGATAGGTTTACGCAATGGCGTTTGCCTAATACCTTCAACCATACAGTTATCATTTGAAAGGATATTCGGAATACCGTCCGACTTATCACCTCGCAGTGTATGTTCTTTTAAAAATTCTTCGGGTCTATCCTGCACTACAAACTTGTTTAGATTAGGCGACCATTGTTTTACATAATCATATTTATGCAGTTGTTGAAAGTCTTTATCACCACTTACTATGAGCACAGGTTCCTTTGACTCTTTTGTCAACACTGCAATAATATCATCTGCTTCTGAGTTCTCAACATACATGTATCGGTATGGGAAGTTCTCTTTGATTTCCATTTTGACTTTATGTAATGTGTCAAAGATAAGAGTCCAATCCATATCGTCATTGTCTCTTGCTTTCTTTCTGCCTGCTTTATAGTGAGGGTAGAAGTCTCGTCTCCATGGATTAGCTGCGTCCGTACACAATACCATTTCCCCATATTCTTCTGCGTATCTCTTTTGATAGTTACGTAAAGAGTTGATAATCATATGACGTAACAAGTCTTCACTTATCTGACCGTCATTCACTTTTAACTGTGCCATTAGACCTGCGATTATGGTCTGACTAAAATCTATTAATATCATTTAACAACTTTCACTAATATACAATTCTTATTAACAAGATTATTCTCTGGCGTCTTAGACTTAGTTTTCAACTCGTCCATAAAACCGTTTGCAATAATATTGCCACCTTTAATAAGCCTATCAAGTAACTTGACATCTGTCAAGGTCTTTTCTTCAACTTTATCAACAGAAGTTATTCCTGTGTTTTTTACACTCAAACCATATGAACTGTAGCACCTTAACTTCCTGCTTTTAACATTGTACGTAAATAGTTTCTTGGCACGAATGATTTCGATTGGGTCTATACTTGTTAATCCTTCTCCTGATTGTAGATAGTTTAGTTTCTTTACCTTCTGTGCTGGTGTTAGTATTCTTTTCTTTCTTACAATCTTATTATCTTTCAACCACCGTTCAATATCAGATTCTATTTTTATATGAAAGTCTAGATACTTTTCTTTTTGTTTTGTTGTGAGGAAGCTATATCCTTCTGCTAACTGTTCACAGTCTTCTTCGTTCTTAACTTCATAGATAATATGTTCATTAAGTCCAATCATATGTTTAACAACCATAGGACTATATCCTAATTGGTTTAAGAATTTATACATATCGAACTTCTTGGGCCAGTTATCAATTGCTTCTTCTACGTCTCCCCACGCATCTAAAGCCTTATCTCGGCACCTTTCTTGAATCGAAGGTTTAATCTTCGGTTGAATCATCTCTTTTATTAGTTAACAAAAACTTCCTCGCTGGATTAATCATCAAATTCGCTCTCTTCATAAAGTCACGATTAACTAAGAAGGGAATGAAATTACGTTTGTCTAATGACACTTCTTGTTCGTATATAGTATTCAAGAAGTTTACTTCCATACTTACTACAGGTCTTTCTTCTGCAGGTTTTACTAACTCAACCATGCGTACTAATCTAGCACTGTGTTTTTTTCCGTGCCAACCCGTCCAAGTAACTTTCTTACCTACGATTTTTAAATCCTCTGCGTGTAGAGAACAAACCGTTGTGTTGTTACCTGTGTCCAATTTTGCTGTCATTTCTTCACCGTCTACTTCCATGGTCTCTAAGACACCACACTCTTTAGGTGAGTATTTCCAAATGTCTCTATCCATGTATTTGTCTATGACCATTTCAGAAACGTTCTGCTTTATAATGTTACTAATACCTGCGGTGCCAGGCGAGTGATTGACTTCGAGAATATATGGGTCTTCCTTGTCTCTATTCTTTGCAGGAATAAAGTCAACACCAACCCATTGTCCATTCACTGCCTTAGCAGCTCTGAGACATGCGTCTTTCTCTACGTCCGTAAGTTCTACTTCGTCACCCGTAGCACCCTGTGACATGTTACTTCTAAAGTCACCAGTAATTTTATTACGTTTCATTGCACCGATAATCTCACGATTAACAATCACAACTCTAACGTCAAAGTCCGATTCGATATACTCTTGTAATAGAATATCACAGTAAGGGTCAATCTTATAAATCAAACTAACCTGTGATTGTAATGAACGTTCTGTTTCAATTAATAGAACACCCACACCTTTAGAACCCTGTAATGTTTTAAGTACCATAGGGAATTCATTGTCTAATGATTCGTGTGCTACGTCTACTGTCTCAGGTTCGTCATTCGGAATCAAAACAGTTCGTGGTTGGTTCATACCAATCTCTTGAAGTCTAAGATAAGTTCTAAACTTATCAGAACAAACTTCAATACACTCACGTGAATTACTTGTAGCAATACCATAACGTTCAATCTGCGAAATCAAATCAAGGTAAGAATCTTTACGAGTCACACTGCCACGATTGATAACCAATGTGTCAGCGTCCAGTACAAAACCTTTATCGTCTCCTGCATTGTGTAAAGTTGTTTCACCTGAGTCTTGGTCACGCAAAACATAAGCACCGTTAGCACGGCAATTGTACACGTCCAGTTTTGCCTTCTCAGCCGCTTTGATTAGTTTAGTTGAACTTGCATTATCCTTAATTGATTTAGGTCTATCCGCAAGCACGACTAAACGAAACGGTTTTACAGAACTGTCTTCTTTTGCTTCTACTATTTCGCTAAACGTTTTCATTGTACGTATTTAAAACTTTGTCTCCATATGGGCCTGATATTGAAACATTGAATGCAATATTCATTGCTTCGGTTACTGGTTGTACAGTGTGATATAACCATGCAGGGAAAAGTATCAGGTCACCCTTATTAGGTTTAATTATATGTTCGCTACAATACTGCATATACTTCTTTCGGTCAGACACTTTCAATAATGTTTGTGTCTTCACTATGTTAGAAGGGTCAATCAAAACTAAAGGGTTGTTATCTTCTGTAAGATAATACACTCCAGCAAGATACGAGTTCGGGTGATTGTGGGGTTGTAATGTATGTACACCGTCATACAGATTGCACCACATATCTGTTACTGCTAACTTAGTCTCAGTATCATACCCACAGTATTGTATCCACTTGTAGGCCGTATTTAGAACATCTGCTTCAAGTAACTTAAAAACTTTTTCTTCTTTGGTAATATGACCAGTGTACTTATGTCCTTTGAAGAAGGGGTGTTCTATCTTTTCTCGTTGCTCTACACTATTTAACATTTCGTCTGCGTTACCAACATAGTGGTCTTGCAATACTAGTGTAGGAAAAATATTATGCTTTATCATGTAATCTCACAAATGCTTCTGCGTCCATAACCACTAAAGGTTTAGAACGGTTCCGTTTAATAACTACCAAGGGTTCATATCCTTTACAGTTCTCTGTTGCCTGTTCGTATGCCTTCCACACATTAACTGCCTCTTGGTTCTTACATTCTACACTATAAGGGAAAATATTTCTAGTCTGTTTTCCCATAATAACATCTTCACCTTGGGAACCCATAGGTCTTGATTCGATATCTTCGGGGTCAACGTCTAGTTCTTCTACGAGTAGATTAGCAAACCATTTCTGTAATAGTCTACCTTTTGCTTTTGCTGAACTTGTCTTCATAGCTTTATCGCCAGCACAATTAGAATGGCAATCAATAATATATTAGTCATGAAAATGCCAATGCCGAGAATGGTATGATACCATATCCAGCGAGTCTTATATGCATTGTCTATTGTTAATTCATTTGGGTCAGGGTCTTTCCAAATGTCTTCCGCTTCCTGCTTCCATAATGTATCCCACCATTTCATAATATACCTCTTCTTAAAATATCACTGAGACTCCACAACCGCATCTTGACTCTTCGTCAGGGTTGATGATTTCAAATGATTCGTTGATTCCACGCACGACATAGTCAAGGGTGGCGTGTTGTAAGAAGGGTAGGGACTGGCTGTCAATCCGTATGGTAAATCGGCCGTAGTCGAGCACGGTATCTGATGGGTCATTGTCAATGGGTTCGTTATACTTAAAAACGTACTCCATGCCAGCACAACCACCACCAGTGAGCCCAACACGTACAGTGTTATATTTTCCAGCAGTTTTTTCAATTAGTTTTCCTATTGCTTTATTGGTTACTTCCATTTAAGTATTTATAAAAGCACCTTTATCTGCACTCAATTCTTTTACAGCAGTGGAACCATTATCTTCCCTTTCAAGTTCTTCAAGGTCTTCTTCTGTTATTTCTTTTACATCTATGTCTTGGTCTTCGGGTACATAGATAAAGTTTATCATTGAATTTTTACAAGTATCCATTGCATCTTCTAGGGTCTCAACCATTGCGTCACCACCTAAGTTAAATGAAGTGTTAAAGATAATCGGACATTTACTTTCTTCGTGCCATGCTTTGATTAGATTGTAATAGTTCTTGTTCTGTTCTTCCGTAACTGTTTGGATTCTACAAGTATAGTCATGGTGAACAATAGAAGATATTTCTTGCACTCTTTCTTTCTTAACAGGAATTGCATAACTCATGTAAGGTGATTCTTTAAGAGTAGAAGTATGAAAGTATTCGTCAAAGTATTCTAACAACATAGAACCAGCAAAGGGTCTAAACTCTTCACGTTCTTTAATCTGATTGACAATCTCTTTCGCCTGAGGATTAGTCGGGTCAAACATCAAAGAACGATTACCCAATGCACGTGGGCCAATTTCTGATTGACCTTGAAATATTCCAACGATTTGTTGGTTAGCAAGTTGTCGGACTGCTTCGTCTTGAGTACGGATAATATATTTTCCTGCGTAAAACTCAATCACAGTTTCTTCTTTGATATCATGTAGGTTTTCTGAAATCATTTTTTTTCTCTCAAGTCTTTTTTATCAAATCTGTGTGACCTGTACTTCGACCAATCTCCATGCCACTTAGCACCGTTCTTCTCTGCTTCCATGAATACTGCATTGGTTATCATGATTGGAATCACTACACCCATGTGCAACCATATCGACCACACGATTGAGTAAGACTCCCAACCAATATATGTCCATGCTATAATAGCAAAGTAACCCGACCACATAATAAACAATGCCAAAGTAAAGTAAGATTGGATTGAAGGGTCACCAATATGTCGTAGTGGATTGTACCTTGCGTCCATTACCACTCTCCAGCAATCTATCGCCCACCAAATTAATTTTTTAAATATATTCATAACGTATATCCTCTGTCACTATAAAAAGTATTTTTAACACATGACCCAATTGCAGTCCCACCGTCATGAGCACAAGGGTCAATAAAGAAATTATGATTAGGGAACATCTCAAGATACTGATAGTTACCCACACAGTTCAATGCATACCCACCACTCAAACAAATGTTTTTGCATTCAGGTTTGTATTCAACCAAACGTTCAATTAGTTTACGAGTATGTTTAACTGTTTCTGTTTGGAGTCTGCCTGATAAGTCTTTAGGTGTATAAGAGTCTGTTCTGTCTTGTAATCCGTAACTTGCCATACCCATAACCTTACCAGCAGCTCGTCCGAGGTCGTCATAACCGCACAGTGATGATAGGGCACTAAACTTCTGTCCTTCACTTAGACGAGAACTTAAGTCAACGTCAAACCCAGCATCGTCAATGCTAAAAATTTCTCTATGACAAAAGTAATCGTTATCAAATGTTGCAATGTCCATAACTGATGTTGCTCTATTATTGGACAAGTGTTTGTACAATGGTGTAATCTCGTCTTCACTTAGATAAAACATAGATTCCATTTCTTGATAGTTTGGAAACTGGTCATGGTAAAACTTTGCACCACCACCGTCACAAACTAATATCAGTGCGTCTTTGAATGGTGACTGATAAAGAACTGCCATTGCATGAAGCAGGTGGTGTTCGTTCTGTAAGAAATCATAATTAGCAATACCGTAAGGTTCAACAATCTTATCATTCAGTTTGATATCGACATCGTCTGCGTCTTTTTGGTGTACGATTATTCCTTTGTTTTCAGTGAAGTGTTCACGAAATATATCAGCACATTCGTCAACACGTTCTCTTGTAATTGGTTGTTCTATAAGAAAGTTTCTTATGTCTTCTGCAAGAAATCTATCTTCGAGATAATTAAACTTGACAAAGTCTTCTTCTGAGTCTTCGTGTTCATACTTAAATTCTATTTCGTGTTGGCGTCTGTCAAACGAAACGAAACCTACCGTGTCATACTCTTCAACCTTTTCGCCGTTCTCACCAAATGCATAGTCTAAAGATTTCCAATGTACGTCTGCAAACTTCTGTTCTTCTGCACAGTCCTGTCCATAATCAAACATTGGAGTGAACCATTTGTTACGGCACCAGCGTGCTTCTTCGTGATAAAAATCTATTTTGCCATCTGTCATAGAACAAACAGCACTGTCGTGTGATGTGTTAATACCTATTACTTTCATTATTCTTCGCTCAATAAAACTGGATTCGCAATTGCGTCCTTATGATGTTGTTTCAATAATTTAAGTAGGGATAATCTATCCTCTAGGGGCAATGAATTAAATAGGGTAATGATTGTCACAAACTTTTCATTAGTGTCATACTCTGTCATACTATACTCCATAAAAAAAGGATAGACGTTTTACCGCCTACCCTTTATTTAGTCAACCTTCAAGAGGTTCGGATATCACTCTCACGCATGTCGTGTAAGAAATTGTGGACTTGGTGATGTTCGTATCCGTTATCCTCTCTCCCAGTTACTTAGCTTGCGTAAGCTTGCTCAGTACCAAGAACTGCATCGATACCCGCTTGGATAATCGCAGCTGAAGGTGCACCTAACCTGTAAAAGGTTTTTCCACCAACGGTGTTCGTATAGATAACGTGACCTTCACTTCTCAGTGTGTCAACCATTGCTCTAGGCGATGTAAGGTCAAACCTTGAACGGATTGTAGTCCATGCAACGTTGTTACCTTTTGATAAAAGGTTAAGTACCTTTTGCTTCTTTGTCAATCTTGCAGTCATATTTTCTCCTTTATATTTGCTTATTGAGTATTCATTATAAACTATAGACCCTATCTTTGACAAGAGGGTTTTTGAATATAATTGAATTTTTTTAATCGTCTTCATCGTCCGATATAATTATTTCGCATTCGTCCTCAAACATGACTGCATAAGTGTGCGGTAGCGCAAGTGCAACCAACTCCAGCAGTGAGTCATAGGTACGTGCAAAGTCACGTAATACATTGAGACGATTGCGTATGTCCACAGGGACAACTTGTCCGTCTTGTAAGAGTGCTTCTTCCAGTTCATTGATTTCAAATTGCACTGTCAGGTTTCCTTATAGAAAAGAATACCTGATTATTGTCAGAAAGTTTTACGTCTAATACGTCACCTTCTTTCATGCCAAGATTTTCAAGCTTGAGTTCCTCATCAAAGATAAGGAAATTGTTCCTGCGAATAAATTTATAATCAACAAAGGTAACACCTTCTTTGAATTTATTCTGCTGAACATGATACTCATACTCCTGTGCTGTCATTTCATGTGCGATTAATGCCCTTTCTACATTATCCCAGTCATTGACTCCGAAGAGTTCGCCTTGTATATTCATTTGTTTTTTCTCCCAGTTATTAAAAGAATCATATAACAGTTTCGCTTTACCACCCAATTGGTGATAGGGTACTTTCATATCATACCCAGTTTGCGATTATGTATAGAATCAAAAGTAAGGGTGCTAACCATTTTGCCAGTACCCAACCCACACGAATAAAAGCAGTCACTGCTATTATCACGATACCAATGGTAATGCCGATACTCAGCAGTACCCATATAAAATCAAATATTTCCATTTAGTTTTTGCCACTTTTCCAACGGCGGAAGTGCTCGTTGATACGTACTATGTTGTGCAGTCAGAAGCATATCACCTGCAACACAAACTCTAGCATGATTTAAATCTTGTTTATTATGAAACCCTTGAATCGGTAGATAGGGAGCGTCTATGTAATGATACAGGTCAGAAGGATACAAATACAAAGCACCTTCACTTACAGGAAGATTACACGTCACTGCATTGAATTGATTTTGTTCAAAGGTGTTGGTTTGTAGAAAACCTTCGTAGGGTTCATTCGGGTGTTTACCACGGTGTTCAAGAATCAGACTAGCGTCATTGTCTTGGGGGACGTGCGGATAATACACAAACGAGATATGGTGTTCTGCATGATTGTGTCGATTAATGCCTGCACGATTGGTCACATTGAACCATGACTTGGTCAGATAGATATCCAAGTTACTTGCCATAGAGATGGACAACATATTTAAATATTCTAGAGTTGCCACTCGTAGGGTGTCGTAATAAAAATCCGCAACACTCTCTTCTAAATGTAATTGTTCATAACCAATATAATCACTGGACTCACCGTCAGCATTAGAATGCTTCAGGAATAAATCAAACCATATATCTTTCTCTGTCGAAGATACTGGTAAGTTCTGCTTCAGGACTGTAGTTGGGAACAAGGTAATATGTTCAGTCATATAATTATGTATTGTCGCCCTCAGTGTAAGTAGTTCTTTGTTTATCGAACTGACCTTTACCAGTAAGGGGTTTCTTCTGAAAGATGTCACTCACCTCTTCTCTACGTTTAGGTAATTTTTTCATATACCTATCAATCTTTTTTTGTTTATCCTCTGCAACAAGTATCGAAGAACCAATTGCAAAGACACCTGCTACGACAACTAATAAGATTTGTCCTATTATATCCCACATGTTACTTACCAATATCCACAATATTCTCAGGATTAATCACTTGGTACGCACCTTTGTTGTACGCTGGTGCGACTGTAAACTTCTTAGAGATTTCTTTCTTGTAGTCCTGCGACTCCTGTGGTACATACTTGGACGTACCTACGCCCATGGACGGATACTTTTTATTAAACTCTTCATTCTCACGCTGACGTTCAAGGACATGTTGAGGTATTTCTAACTTCTTCATAGACACTGGGGGAACAGACTTTTTACGCCTATACGCCGCTGTCTTACGTTTCTTACCACTGTAAGAATGAGTCATAGAACCATAGAACATACCCATTAATGTACACTCACTGAGGATAATATCATCACCAATGGTATGAATACGTACAGACCATAGATTAAATACTTGACACGTTTATATTGCTTCTCACCTTTCTCTGATATATCGTACATATATTACTCCGTTTTAGTTAATGTCCATGCAGTGAATATTTCTTTTGCTTGGTGCATAGGAATGCCAAACTCTTCGTTCAACCACCTAGGAGCACCAAACATATTGATAGCACCACTCTCACGTAGAGAGTCTAGGATTGCATTCCACTGTTGTTGTTCTTTCATAAATTCATTCTCACTCATATTTTTGCCCGAAAAAAATTTTGTGGTCAAGTCGATAGGAATTGCCTATCCTGAGCATCCGATTGAGACCTACTATTACTAAAGGTCATAACCACAAAAACTCTTCACAAATCTTTATGGGGGGTGCATGACCCCGTTTGGTTTCTCTATAGGAGTCCCATAACACTGCTCTGGCGTCCTGCGAGACGCTCTAAGAGTCTTTCTGTGTCTCGG
>Ga0163179_10003802_pt1 | contig 10200 bp, 13 predicted proteins | sample AtlANTMetagenome_FD_109643 | JGI IMG/M metagenome (GOLD analysis project Ga0163179, IMG submission 109643) | Marine eukaryotic phytoplankton communities from the Atlantic Ocean - Atlantic ANT 2 Metagenome | ecosystem: Environmental > Aquatic > Marine > Oceanic | place: North Atlantic Ocean... | reverse complement strand
TATAAACATGTTATCTATATTATTAGCAATAACCATATCTAAATCTAAATATAGTATTGTACCTTCGATAGGTAACTCATCGCTAAAAATGTATGGTTTACACCACCAGCCCTGTAGAAACTTTGGTAAATCTATAATATGTATGTTAGGATTAATATCTGTAGGGTTGTCTGTTAAACAATGAAAGTGAAACTTTAAATTACAGTACCTACTTACCATATTATATAATTTATTCACATAGTCAGCTGAATATTTTGTTCCATGCTTCACACAAAGAATGTTAACATGATCATATACTGAAGTCACATTAGATAGTTCTTTTAAAGAAGGAATAACTTTACCTTGCTTTGCCGCTCTCTTCTTTGCTTTTTGTTGCGACTTTAACCGGCGATATTCTTCTTTGCTATATTGTGACTTATCTAGCTTTGCCATAGCTAGTCGCTCATAACATTTTTTATTTTAACAATATCTTTAATTACACTTTCAAAATCTTTTAAATGTAGAGCATTAGGTCCATCACTTGGAGCACTATCTGGATCAGTATGCACTTCTAAAAAGAAATTCCTAATACCCAAAGCACTGCCGGCCCTGCAAAGGCCAGGAACGTAATCGCGGTTGCCGCCGCTACTGCTTCCAAGGCCGCCTGGTTTCTGTACTGCGTGGGTGGCATCAAGTACAATAGGGGTATCATAATTACTAAGCATGTAGTCCAAGCCAGTAAAGTCAACAACAAGGCTATTGTATCCAAAACTAGTTCCTCTCTCTGTTATCCATACTTCTTTAGCACCTTCTGTCTTTGATAACATATTTTCAACGTCCCACGGTGCAAGAAACTGTCCTTTTTTAATATTAACTATCTTTCCTGTCTTACAGGCCGCTTTTACAATGTCTGTTTGCCTACATAAGAAAGCAGGAATTTGTATTACATCGACAACATTTAATCTTTTTACATGTTGTACATCGAACACACTATGAACATCGGTTAATATTTTAACATCTAATTCTTCTTTTAGTTTACGGAATGCTGTCATTGTAACACCCATTCCAAGGCCTCGTGTACCTTTTATGTTTGAACGATTAGCCTTATCATAGCTTGCTTTAAAGTAATAATCTAACCCGTGTTCCTCACATACACGTTTGCATTCTTGTGCGATTTCAAAACTTTGAGGATATGATTCGTGCTGACAAGGTCCTGCAATTATTCTCATTTATCCTTCGTCCTTCCTACTTCCGAATTCGTTTCCACTAGCATCTTTCTTGTAACCATCTTCGTCAAGCCTTCGTTTATGTTTTTGTTCAAAAATTCCAGCGGCAATAAAAGATACAGCCGCCAGCATTGGAATTACATATATCATTTTATTTGTGATATATGCTGTTATGTATGTAGGTACTAAAACAATAAGTGCTTTAATAAACCCTTCTTTAAGACTCTTTCCTAAAAATTGCACTATTTGCTCCGTGTTCCATACATTCGACTTCTACAACGAAACATCTATTATTAGTTTTTTCTTTAATAAGTTTGTCTGCAAAGTTAAATGCATGTTCAGCAAACTTCTCTGCTCCTACGCCATCAAAGAAACGTATCTCACATAATCCTGCATCTTCTAATACATGAAAATGATGTAACTGAGGATCTGATTCGTCCAAACAAAGTTTATGATCGAAGCTATCTTCTAACCAAGCCTTTAATGGTTTTAACCCACCAAAGTCAACAGCCCAATTTTTATCATCTAATTTTTCACAACCGAATGTAAATTTAAATGCTAATGAATAGCCATGTAGTAAACTACAATGAGAATGATCTGCATTTGGCTGTCTAAAAACAGCACTCAAACCAATGTTGTGTCCGTATGTTTTTGTACTAAAGTAACTCATATATTCTCCGTAGATATCTAATGTTATACTTACTTATTATATTATAAATTGTCGACGTTGTCAAGTGAAACATTACCTTTTTTCCAACTTTCTGGTAGTTGCCAGTTTGGTTTTTGGTAAATTATAAAATTCGTTTTAGGAAACCATTCAAAAACTTTAGAAATTTGATGTATCCAGTATCTAGGATCTACTGCATTTTTATCTTTTGGATCGTAGCTTTTAGTATCTTTGTATATGTTATTTACTGTTGTAGTTTCACTATAAAGATCAAACCCAATTAGTTTAATAATATTATAATCATAATCTACTTTGTTTCTATCTTGGGTTAGTATAGCTGATAATAAAACTGCATATGGTCCGCTACCCCAGTGAAATGGTTCGTCCCATCTTTCTGTACCTTGGTGTATTAAATCTGGCACATGCATTACACCTAAAGTCTTGTATGTATCTAACCAATCTTTGCGAGTATAAATTTTTGTGTTATAACCTATTGCTTCTTCAACCATCCTGCGATCAACACAAATTAAATGATCAACTTCGTAGTCTCTAATAATTGCATTACACCCTACTTTTATGCCTTTAAGATTTTTTACGTTTACTTTTTGACGACTTTCTCCGTTGCCTAGTACCCACATTTTCTCGCTCACCTCTTAAAAGTTCTTTAGTTTCAGCTATGTCTTTTGCTATCTTTTGATAATTACTCTCAACATCGGAAAGGTAGTTTGTTAAGTTAATCATTTGCCATACTGTCCATGTCCAGAATCCTACTGAAATACAAGCAAAACTAATTAGTATACAATTAATAATATTATCATGTATTCCTGAATCATGTTCCATAAGCAAGTCAGAAATAATTAATGCAAATACTGCAATAATCGGAATAGCAATAGATGCAGTTTTCCAATATTGTATTTGTTTCTTAAAATTCGTAATCAAGACAACTCCCTTTCTTTTGCAAAATTCCTTTTGCCAAGTATTTACTATTTAACATGTATGGGGTAGGTAGGTTAAGGCCTAACTAGAAATTTGCCCGAACGTTTTCCATTCGCCCGGAGTTCCACCTCTAATACATATCCAACCCACGTAGCTTGTTGCTACTGGATTGTTATTCCAAATAATGTCGCCTTTAGCATAGTTGCCTTGTGTAGGAATTTGATCTCCTACTTCCATCTTTTTATTTTGAATACGTATAGGACCTGCTGTTGTTAAAGCAACATCTTCTTCATAATTCTTCACACCAATCCCTAGTGTACCGATAATACTTACTTTATCGTTAAGTTGTATATTACCTTCAGCGGCAATGCTTATTCTTGTAGTATCATCTGTAACTATTTTTAGATTAGAAGTACTCCATGTGCCTACTTTAAATTCTCTTTCGTCAGCGGCAATAATAAACTCATGGTCCATAGAACCAATACTTAAATCGCCGTTAGGTGCATCAATGCCAATACCTAATCTCATTGAATCATTATCCCAGAATAAGTATTCGCCAACAGTCAAATTGCCTGCAACTTTCAATGTTTGTAATGTACCAACACGTCTTAAGTTACTTTTAACAACTGCTGTACCTAATTCTGTTTCAGAAAGAACAGTAGTATTGTTAATTTTGTAGTCTTTATCAGTTTGAAGATCTATTGACTCTGAACTAAAAAATCTATCTTCACCTTCTCTAAACATAAGTTGTCTAGTAGGTCCTGCGCCTGACCATATTAAACCTTTGTTATATGGAGCTTGATTATTTTCACCTTTAAATTCTAAAGGAGTTGTTCTTTCGTGTCTTACATCTGAAGTGATCTCATCTACATGAAGTTTATGAGCAGTTATTTCACCTTTTACTTTTAAATTACCGTCTACCTGCAACGGATTTAAAATTTTGTTAGTAGAAATAGAGTCAACAATGATCTTATCATTCTCGACTGTTAATACAGGTTCTCCTGCATAGGTAGCATTATCTTTGATGCCGGTACTTGCAAAATTTGCAATTTTGCCGCCATTAATTTTATTACCGCTAATAGATCTATCTGTAATGTCTAGTGCAGGGGCCGGCGCATCTATAATCTCTTGATTAATAGTATCGCCTAGCTCTGCTAGTATTTTGTGTAACTTATCGCTCATGTAAGTATTTATCAGTTTGCTTTGAGAAGCAATGTATCCGGATTACAACGACCATTTAATTTAGTATCTATAGTTTTTATATCTTCCATAAATGTACGTAGTTTAACCTTACCTGCCGCCTTAAATTCCTTCAACTGATCATCAGGTTTTCTAAGTGTTTTTTGAATACTCTTATCTTCGTCAAAACCTATAATTGTAGTACCTTTTACACTTAATCCAGTTCCATCTCTTTGTTGTCCTTGTGGATCTATATTCTTTGCAATATATTTTCCTATCTTACGTGTTTTAGTATTAAACACCCACAACTCGTTAGTTTTAATAATTTGATCTGGTAAGATACTAGCTACTTTGTACTTGTCATATGACTTACAGTATTTTAATTTTTCCACTAGTTTAGTTGCACTTTTTGGCTTTGCTTTTCGAGGCTTACGGTTAATCTTAGCACTATCTATAACAAAATCTAGTGCAACCATAAGATTTTCAATAGCAAGTGTATAATTTTTTATATCTGCTTTTTTAAAATGTCCGTATCCTTCTTTTAACTGTAACCACATATCCTGTGTATGTTCGTCCATTTTCTTCAACTGCCCAGCAGTAGGATAACGATCTAGTTCTTTAAAATCATCTAATGCATTTTCATAAAAAGACTTTAATTTTCTAGCATGTGCTTGTGTAACATTCATGCTTTGAAAATGCTTTTTAAAATCAAACCCTTTAGGGTCAAACGACTTTGGGTCTACTAACCAACCTTCTAGCCATTCTTCTAAGGCTTCACTTTGTTTATATGCTTGTTCACGGATACGTTCTTGTATACTAGGAACATATACATTTGATTTTGCTTTTTCTTCTTTCTTCTTTACTTTTACAACTCTAGAACCTTCATCAATAAGTTCTGCAATAATCTTGGTCATCCATTCAGTTGTAGGTTTACAATTTCCCATAGTCCCTGCAAGAGATTGCCAGTAGTCATCTTCTTTTTTATTATAATCAGGCATACCATCTAATAGTAGTTTAGCACTAATAGATACTGTAGAACTTACTCTATAATTAGGCAAAGCCTTTATTGCTTGCACATCAGACTTAGAGTATTCTTTTTGCTCTAACATCCATTGATATAAATGTGCGGATAAGTCTGCGGCTTTAAAATTTGAGTAGTACCAGTCACGAGCCATGCCTTTATGACGATGAAACTGTTCACCAGTCCATTCTTCCCAACCGTCCCATTTGGGATTTTGAGATTTATTTACTTTAATCCTAGGAGACCTAGATTTCTTTTTCCGTGTAGTCTTGATAGATTTTAAGCCCATGAAACTCTTCCATTTTAAGATGTTATATATTTACTATATAGTCGATTGATTAAAAAGTCAAGTATTTTCGACTTTATTCGTGTTCGCCGCCAGGATCTCCAGCAGGCAATTTTACTTTGTGTGCATTACCATCTTTGTCACGATAGATTGTATATTGTCTGCCTCTACCGTAAGAATGATAACCTTTTCTAAATTCAAACAATGTAGGTTTATGTTCTGCAATTTTAAATGTACCAACAGTAATAACTATTGCGGCAACAAGTGCTATGTGGGCTATTGCACTAATACCAAATGCGGCAACATTATCTGCAATTAATAATGCAAAAACTGCCGACCACATAAATGCAAGAATTTGCATTATCATATGCCGTACTTGTAAATCTGGGATATTCCTTAAAGGATTAACCTCCGCATCCATTACATGATTCCAACAATCATAAATCCATTTTCTCATAGTACTCTCCTAAGATACCTGAACTGCAATGTAAATGCACAATGCAATAATAGTTAGTTTGCCGTAATCTAAGTCAGCGGCTGTGCCTTCACCGTACTTCTTTTTAAATGCTTCTAATGTACTTTTCATTTCCTTCTCCTTAAAAGTCTCCATCAATTCCATTGATGGTAAAAGTTTTGCCTTTGTAACCTTCATCCATTTTTTCGATGTCGGTCATCTTATCTCCGTCTTTTCTTTCACGGGGATTAAATTTTTTCTCCTGCTTCGAAACCTCTGAAGCACTTGAACCTTGGAAACCTGAGACTATACGTTTCAGAATCTTGCGACTTCGTTCTAGCATCTGCCCTTATTTCTATTAAGTTACCAATGAGACTAGTACGTTCAGTCCAGAACTGATCACGTTGAGCGTCAGTGAAACCGCTCCCACAGTTAAGGCTATAATTGTATCCATCATCTTCTCCTTCTACTATTACGGCACCTAGTCTTCCTACGTTACGGCCTGTGCCTTCTTCGACAGCAACGACTTTCAAAGTAATTTCTATAAAAGGCTTTGCTTTAAGCCAAGCATGACTTCGCTTACATTCATATGGTGCATCAGGATCTTTTATCATAACACCTTCATAACCACCGTCTACAGCCGCTTTATTAAGCTCTACAAAGCGTTCTTCACCCTCAGGAGTACTAAGGTCTACCATATGATGATCTAAGACGTCTACGTGCTTTAAATTAGCTTTATTTTGGTCAACCCAATGATATACTAAAGATGTTCTTTCGGTTTGTGGTTTATCATATTTTCCAGCCAAAAAACAATCTAATGGAAGTACATCAAATAAGTGTAATACTGCATCAGTAGACTGCTTACCATCTTTCCTATGAACTTGTTTCATAAGGTCTTGGAAGTTTGCACTCATTACTTCTCCGTCCAAAACTAATGGATATGGAGCAGGATTAGTTTTAAGTACTTCTTCAATCTCAGTAATGATATGTCCAAAGTTATGAAACTGTTTTCCATTACGACTAAACATTTCTACTTTGCCGTCTTTAATAACAGTAACAACTCTTACACCATCTAACTTTACTTCAATCATTTTTTTACCTGTCATTTTCTTTTCATGATTAGCACTATCATGTGCTAGTTGACATGTAAATACAGGAATTTTATATTGTGGAAATTTTTTAGCGACTTTGTTTACAGTCTTTTCACTTACTCCGCAACGTAAGTCTTTAATTAATATTCTTCTATAAAAGTTATTCCATTGATCTATAGTTGCAATATCTCTTGTAAGTATAATTGCATCTCTAGCATCATGTCCAGTAAGCCATCTTTTATGTAGCTTATCAGCTAATTCTCGGAATACTCCCCATGGAAGACCTTGCCCGTCAACTTTTGAATCTGGTACTTGCTTTACGCCAAATGTGTATAGTGGATCAAGTGCCATCTTGACACCTTCGAAGAACTCATCTAGTCCTTCTTCCATTGCTTCTAATATTACTGCTTCTTTAGCAAGACGTGAATTATCTGCTTCTAGTTTAGCAATAACTTCTTGTGGTTGTGTTCTCATTTTTGCCTCTTTTTGCCTAATTAATAACTATATTATAGCATAAATTTAGGAAAGGTCAACCACTATTTTATCTTTTTATTCGCTAATTGGTTTAGGATTTTTAGGTGTAATTGAATAGGGTGCAGACATAAGGTTTGTATTAATAGTTAGTCTTGCATCGTCATTAAAGTTCTTGCCTGTTCGATGCAATAACCATCCTGGAAATATAATTACATCACCTGTAGTTACTGGTAATTGTCGCCACCCGTTTGTTCCGGAACCTCGTTGAGTACCTTCCCAATGATAAAACAACGGATTATGTACTTCTAGGTTGCCACTATCTTTTGGTACGTCTAAGTATAATACAATAACTTGATCAACTGCACCGTGTGTATGCTCGTCAGTCCAACCGCCCTTAGGATGATAGTTTGCCCAACTTCTTTCAATTTGTATATGTTGCGGATCCTTATAACCCCAATGGTTCCAAATTTCAATGCTAGGTCCTACACACCATTTGTAGAAATCTTGTGATTCTTGCCACATGTGCGGCATCTCAGGATCGCTAGACGAACTTGCGCCACCGTCTCTTTCTAATCCTGCATTTAATTTGTCACTATTTTTTAAAAAATCGTGCGTCTTTTTTTGTAGTTCTGTTAAGTCTCCTGGATAATGTCCTCGCCACAATGGGTCAGGAAAAAGATCAGCAGTTACCCACGACTCCATTGATTGTGCATGTAGCTTTTGAGCTTCTTGATTAATCTCATTTAAATTCACTGTACCTTTATCCATTAGTGTCCTTCCTTTGTTATTACTGTTGCATTTATAGTTATGCTTATTCTTTCTTCTTTTGATTCATTTATATCTACTCTATGTAACATCCATCCTGGTATTACGATTACATCACCTGTGGCGGCAGGTACATCTTTCCAAAACTGTGTTTCTCTATGATTTTTCCAATGATACATTAAAGGATTTTGAATTTGTAAACTTGCAGTACCTTCAGGTTTGTAAACATAAAATATTACAGTCATTATGTCAGCTGGGTGTGTATGTTCTAACTGATAGTTTCCTTTGTTACTGTAATTTATCCAGCTTTTAAATCTAACTTCCTGCCATTCATCTAAATTACACTCCCAGTTGTTCCATACTTTTTGCATATTAGGAGCAAACCATTTATTAAATTCTTCTAGTTCATCCCATTCATGAGGATTATCTTTAAAGTTATATCTCTGAACGGTCTTTCCTAGTAATTCATTGTTAACAACATCTTGTTTCTTCTTATATGCTTTAGCTCTTGATAGTATCTTATCTAGCCTGCCTGGGAATTTTGCTTTCCATATTGGCTCTGGAAATAAATTTAATGATTGCATGTTGTATTTAAGGAATAAGTATGTATATGGAAGACAAACTGAATTACTATACACAACGAGAATGGGACAGAACTGTTGGTATTGGTAAAGTTCCGCCAGAATATCAACATCCTGATGATAAAGAATGGTCAGGGCAGAAGGATTCGAACCTCCGATCTCCTGCTCCCAAAGCAGGCGCTTTACCAGACTAAGCTATGCCCTGTTGGTGGTCCCGCCTGGATTCGAACCAGGATCGCTCTCTAATCTGGAGACTGTGCCGAGTATAAGCCGGGTGTTTTACCGTTAAACTACAGGACCATTTTGGCATAGGTGCAAGGAATCGAACCCTGTCTTTCAGATTTGGAGTCTGACGTGCAACCATTGACACTTCACCCATAAAAAAAGCCCCTAAACAATTTCTTGCTAGGGGCTAGTCTTAAACTAATTGTTGAACTTAGATCAAGACATACCCCTCCCTAATATTGGGTACCAATGTATCGGCTGTTGTAATATTATCTTGTTCATGTTCACTCCTTAATTATCTTTGTAGTGTAACACATTTATTTATATGTGTCAACCGAGACTTTAATATAAAGTTGATCTTTTTTTTATGGTGCTCTGAAAACAAACGTTTGAAGCACCAGAGTGTGAAGTTATTCATAACACTTCTCCCTAACGGTTAAAGTGCGTTCCTTCGCTCAATGCTACTTCCGTCCTATGATAGGATGAACGTATTATTATTTATCAAAGTTTGGCTCTGGGGGAAGGACTCGAACCTCCACGCTAAATATATTGCAGTACATTCAGCACACGTTAAACAGACGTGCATGTCTACCAATTTCATCACCCCAGATTAAAATTACTTTACGTTTAATATACGTTTCAGCAATTCCACATATTTGTTGTATTCTTCTTTACTCATTGTTTGTCCAAAGCACTAATCATTCTAGTCATACCAATACCGCCGCCTACTCTTGGAAAGAAGTCAAACTTTAAAAATTCTTCAAGCTCTGCTTCTACTCTTTCTTTGCCGAACAGTTCGAACAGTAGTTTTGCATATGCGCCATCTGTAATTGTGTGGAATGTATCTCTCATCATATCAACATCACATGAACGCTCTGCTGATCCTATTGTTTCCATACCGCCTAGTATCACATCAATTTTCTTACTTGTTGCTCCACCTTCGTGTCTGCTCATGTTCCAGAAAGGTGATGTCATCTCAGGGAAGTCTGTGATCATTGCACTTCCAAAGTTATTAAACATACTAGTTTCATGTGATGCTTCCATCTCTTGTGTAGACTCCATTACGAAGTGTTTTTGCCATTCTGCATATGTTTTTTCTGTTGGCTTATCAAATCCTAAGTACTTGCATAGTTCATACTCCATTGCTTTTAGATCGTCTATATCTCCTGGCATTTCAAATTCGAACATTGGAAATATTATATCGTGTCTACCTGGTATTGCATTTGGTTCTTGTCTATAGGAAGTGGAGACACAAAAAAACCCCTTACTAGAGGGGCTACTTAAAAGTTCGTGTTCTAACCACATTTGGCCTGTCT
>Ga0163179_10003801_pt1 | contig 10204 bp, 30 predicted proteins | sample AtlANTMetagenome_FD_109643 | JGI IMG/M metagenome (GOLD analysis project Ga0163179, IMG submission 109643) | Marine eukaryotic phytoplankton communities from the Atlantic Ocean - Atlantic ANT 2 Metagenome | ecosystem: Environmental > Aquatic > Marine > Oceanic | place: North Atlantic Ocean... | reverse complement strand
GCCCCACCCAACAAACAAAACAATTCTTACGTTTGAAGATGGTGAACAAACTATTTATGATGGAGGATAAACATGTCTTACAAGATGTCCAAAGGCGAACGTAAATTTGGTGACCTAGACTTTGAAGATGACGACAACACCAAGATTGATTTTGACCAAGACTATATTGCTCTTGTGACCAGCGGCAATAACGCTTTAGTTGTATCAGGCTCCAATGTTGGCATTGGCAGTGCTACTCCTGCAGAGTTATTGACAATTAATGCGGCCGCTGATGGCGATGAGTGCCACATCCAATTTCAAGAAGAAGGCGCTGCCAGAGCAAAAATAGGAATCAATACATCGAATAATTTAGTATTTCATCAACAACATGTAAATAAGCATATCGTGTTCAAAGTAAATGATCAGGGAGTGACCCGTGAAGGGTTGAGACTTAACGGCGCTGTTCCTGAAGTAGTAATTAACGAGCAACATGGCATTAACGGTGATGACTCCTTAGTAGATTTTCGAGTAGAGTCTGAGAATAACACGCACATGTTTTTTGTTGATGGAAGTGCTGATAAAATAGGTATAAAAACTAATCAGCCCGAGGTAGCTTTTGATATCAATGATAATGCCATCCGAATTAGAAATAGTAGTACACCATCGAGCGCCGGCGATTTCGGTGTACCCGGTGAGATTAGATGGGATGCAAACTACATCTATGTTTGCGTATCAATTGACACATGGAAGAGAGTGGCTTTATCCACTTGGTAGACTATTTATAGCATGATGAAAGAATGGATAGAATACCTCTCGATTGTAGAAGAAGCAAATAGCTTTAAAAATCGAATTAGAACATATATTAAAGATCGCAACGATCTTATGGGCGTCGGTGGTCAAAAGAACTCGCCCCCATATACGCAGAAGATGACATCCAAGGTAACCTTCGATAAACAACTACAAGAAATTGCTGTGGATGCCGAAGGTTTTAAGATACACGACACACTGGAACAGAAAATATGGTCCGGTGAGGAATTGAAGCCTGACATTAGAGAGAGGTTGATCAAGATTGTTGAGGATTTCGTCGATGGGCTACCGATAAACGTAGAAGTTAAAGATATAACCTTGACAGGCTCTTTGGCAAATTATAACTGGTCAAGATATTCTGATGTTGATTTGCATGTCATCGTTGATTTTGATTCTATAGATGAGAACACTGACTTAGTTAAAGGTTTTTTCGACGCGCAACGCGCACGTTGGAACGAAAGACACGATATTAAAATGCATGGCTACGATGTCGAAATATATGTTGAAAATGATAAAGAAGAGCATTTGTCGACTGGTGTTTATTCAATCATGAATGACAATTGGCTTGTTCATCCTGAGAGAATTGAGCGAACGGTTGATTTGGAAACTGCTAAAAAGAAAGCCGAGGATTTTGATGACCGCCTTCAGAAAATTAAAGACTTGTATCAAGACAATGAATATCAGAAAGTCCTTGATCAAGTTGATAGATTGAAGCAAAAGATTAGGGACATGCGCTCGGCCGGTTTGGAAAGTGAAGAAATGGAATACTCACCAGAGAACATTGCCTTTAAACTTTTACGCCGCTCAAGCATCCTTAACAAACTGACAAAATTGAAGTATAATGCTTATGATGATTTAAGAAGCATGGAGCAAGAATGAAATTTTATGACATTGACGAGAGTGCTGTCATTGTTCCCGGTGAGTTTTTGTTGTATGTGCCCCGCAACACTGTAGTTGTTTGTGGCGCGTATGACGGCACAACTATTAGAGCCCTTATCAACGGTCGACTTTTGGAGGACGATGTTGACAAGTTTAAAAAGATAACAATCACCGAGCGTGAGAAAAAACGTCGTTACGTGTCTACATGCAAAGGTTGCAGTGGTTAAAGTGGAAGATGCAAGTCAAAAAATAAAACATTTTTGCTTGATTCAGCTTCAAATTTTAACTGAGCGTGAGAAAGATTTACGGAAGCAAATACTTGATTGTAAAATACAAACAGAATTTTTAACATCTTTGCTGTCCGAGATTGGTGAGAATGATGACTAACATTTATACTTATTGTCTTTTTGATCATGAAGATAATTTTCAAGGAGTTTATTCATCCTTAAAATCTGCTTACCGCGATGCCCTTGTTATTTCAAATCGTGGTTATGCTGACATTATGATGCAAACTCCGCACGGATGGACTGAGCCTTCCCTTAAAGAGTTGCGCAATACCCTTAAAGGTGTCGTTGATATTGCTATTGTTTTCAAGGGCGATCGGGCCGGCGCGAAAGTCATTAAAACAAAACTAAAGGAATAAATAATGACGGTAACAACATATATACTTTATGACATTGGGACCGGGCGATCTTATAAGATGGATAATTGATTATGATGTATACGAAGCCAGCGGTGATGTTGTGACACCAATACAACCTATTTATGCCTACGGAATCGTGATTGAAGCCTCTAAAAGTGATTCAAAGAATGTTGTTGTCAGTCAATTATCAGAAAATGGGTCATTAAAAATGATACACATGATACATGATGGATTTGAGCTTATTAGCAAAGGATGATAGATGAAGAAATATAACTCATGGGGATACGAACAACAAGATGAATATGAAGAACAATTAAGAACCATATATGCTACTGACTGGAGGGAAGGTCTTGAGCACGCTGGAGTATCTAAAGAATTTGGAATTTATGGAGAGGTCACACACAGGGGCGTGGAAAATATACTATCCACTTGCAAATCGTATTTTGATGATCCAAGCGGAGTTTTTTATGATCTTGGTTGTGGAACTGGAAAGTTAATATCACACGTTGCCTTGGGCTCGAAACTATCAAAAGTTTGCGGTATTGAGTACGACCCGCTGCGCTATAGCAAGGCAAAAAAACTAATTGACAATGTTACATTTCCATATTGCACACCGTCTGTACTTAACGAAGATATGTTTGAAAGTGATTATTCAGATGCTACAATCATCTTTTTTGAAAATACAATGTGGTCTGCCATATGCTCTAAAGAGCCTGCTATCTTAGAGCGGCTGTTATCAACTGTTCGTAAGGGCACTTTGATTATACTTAAAGAGACCGCACCAATCTGGGGTGATACATGGCCTGTAAAAATTGAAACCACTTATGGCGTTACTTCTGGATATTGTGTAGTTTATAGTGCTTTAGCCCTTGACAAGTGAGCATTCTGGTATTATAATTAAAGAATGGATAAAGATATTATTTGGACAGCCCAAATGGCGGCGCTGCGCGAAATGGAAGTTAATCTTGTGTCGCTCATTAAATCAGCAAAAGAAACACAGAGCCGGATTCAGTCTGAAGGACTCAGCCACAACTACAGCGAAAATCACGACTGCTATGGATACGCCGTTAAAGTGTGGAAGCAAAGCCTAAGACTTGCTGAACTGAAAAAACTTGAATATGAAGTTACAGGTAAAGATCCTTGGGGCATGCCAGAAAAAGACAAAAATAACAAGGGAGGCAGTAATGCTTGATTATACAATCATGGAATATAATATTGAAACAAAAAGATACAACATTATCGGACTTGCGGAGGGCATTGATTCAAAACAGGCGAAAAACGCATTTATCGAAAAGAATCAGTGGAAACCGAGAGACGAAAATATCATTCTTTTCGCGAAGGGTCCGATCTGTAGATAGTAGGGGCTCTTAGCTCAGTTGGTCAGAGCACCCCGCTCATAACGGGATGGTCCTCGGTTCAAGCCCGAGAGAGCCCACCATTTTAACACAGGAGTTGCCACATGGCAAGTAAAAAAAATAGCTCAAGTAGCACAAAAACAAAGAAGAAAACCTCAATCGGTCACAGTTCACTAACTAAGAGTAAAAAACCGGGACCACACGGAGGGAACCGTGGGTACAAAAAGAAATACAGAGGGCAAGGAAAGTGACGTATACTGTTATTTTTAGAGACATAAAAGGAATGATGGGTACGTTTACATTTGTGTCAAGTCGTCACTGTAAGAACCATGCATGGGGTGAGTATACTGACAAGTATGCTAAAGATGGACGAGCGCCAGTTGCGATCATGCCGGGTAACCAAGTTGTATATTTTCCCCATGACATTTCTTTTACATAAAATGCCGTCATACTACTTGACTTCAAGACTCAGATGACTTATATTATATGTATGCTTCGGTAGCTCAGTTGGATAGAGCATCGGCCTTCTAAGCCGAGGGCCATAGGTTCGAGTCCTATCCGAAGCGCCACCACTAACCCACAACACAAGGAAAATATGGGATACCACGATCGCCGCCCACCATTGTATAATACAGGTATTGCTGTAGTAAACCCACTGCATGAGATTCAACGCAAACTTATACGGATTCAGGATGTTTTAGATAACATTTCTGATCAGTCCGTCCTTAGTGCCGATGATCTTAAAGCTAAAATACAAAACATCTTGGATGACAAGGAGACAAAATGAAAACTATTTTCAAAACTATATTTATCGCTTCCGCAGGATATATCGGACTTAACTGGGCAGCTGATAACCCAATGAAGGTTAAAGTATTGCGTAAGGAAGTTAACCAAGCTGTTGAGGATGGCTATGACGTGGCATCATCGGAACTGCAAAAGCAGTTGAACACCGCCAAATGAATATATGGGTTACCAGATTTTCGCAAAGCACTGAAACATGGGTTTCGACACATCTTACGGAGAAGGGCGCACTGATGTATGCTATTGGACAGATTAGCGACTATATTTATGGTGAAAGAGATTATGATCAATCACTACAAATAAAAGCTATGTATGACTATCCAACTTCAGCAGATGAAGATTTGAAAGAATACTCAAAATCCGATTTACATAAGTTTTACAAGGTTTGGATAAAAGAAGTGGAGCTTTCCTCAAACAATATGATACAACATGAGATACACACTACAGAGGTGATGGCATGATTAAAGCATTAGCAACATTCGTTCTCATTGGAACGATCGACTCAATGGATACGCAGTTTGCGACTGTGGAGATTAACCACAATCCTGCCACCGCTGAACCGGCCGCGATGGCAGTCTTGCCATTAGCGGCGTTTCCGTGTGAGGTCAGAGAGGGCGATACGTTTTATGTCGTTAAACTTGATCCCAACAAAGATGCATTTATTTTATGTGCTGAGAGGGAGGACGAACCTCCATTGTGTCACTGTACTCACGAAAATCCGTGTGATTAGTGAGTGGTGAAACACCAGATGATGTTAAAGTTGGTGATTTAGTTCGTGTATTGAATGATGCTGATTTTTTGTTTGGTCACGGAATCGTATTAAAAATGTTGCCATGTGGTTCAAAAGTTTTAGTGCGCTGGTTCGATCATTGGAAAGACTCTGTGCCCGTGGACGAAGAACAAATATCATCCTTGATTGTCCTTAGTGAAAGCTAACAAATCTTGGTTGTTGGTGCGTCAACTGAGTATTTATAGAAAGGGGAGGGACCACTAATGGCCAACATTTTCTTTGCAGGAAAAAAACAAGACAAACAGGATGCAATTAACTCACTCACGCTTAAAATATCAGATTACTTTAGTGGGCGTTATGAGGTTAGAGCATTTTCTGACGATGGGGGCTCTCTACTTGAGGTTCAGGTTGAAGTTGATGACCCATCTTCAACGATTGAATCACAGTATAGTGAGTTCCCGCTTGATGAGGTTGTCCCGAAATGGAACGGCTGGAGGGTTGTTGTCTTGAAGGTTCCACGTGGATATATTGATGCAATCACATTAGGTGTAGACTTGGATGATTATTAAAATGGCTCTAACTGAGTATGAATTGAATTTAATTGATGAGCAGATTGATGCTTACTGTCGCACTATTAAAAGGATAAGAAAACAAATTCTTGAACTTGAAAGAAAAAAGTTATCCTTTGGCGAGTGTGAATTTTGCTCATTTGATTTTGATATTGTGAAAAAAAATGACTGCTAATTTTACAAAAGGTGATTTAGTCAAAATTGTCGAGGGTGTCCACCAAGAAGAGATGCCTACGCATAGGATAGGCATTATAATTGGCAACAGCGCCCGCGAAGGTCATGACTATTATCCAGACGTTTATGATGTTTTGTTCTTGGGCAATACAGAGCCAATGAAATTCCATAAGATGTATATTGAATATGTGGAAAAGAACTAAACCCATACCTGCCATCGGTGATCTTGTTGAGGTATCAAAAGCCGGAAAAAGGTTGGGTCTTATTGTCGGGGTCAAGCACCCGCAAGTGGCTATCCTTTATTTTAAGGCTTATTCTGTCAAGGGTGTTCCGCAAGATCATATTTGGTGGATACATAGAGCACATGTTAAAGTTATTAGTAGGGCTTGACATTTTCTTGACTTGCTTTTTGTTTTGGTTGGGGTTATATTATAACTATGAAAGTTGGTGATTTAGTTAAACATGAGTCTGTGCCGCATGAGTTTGCGGAAGTTGAAGAACAAATAGGAGTTGTTATGCAGTTGTCAAAAACAGGTGTCAGCACATTGTCAGCTAAAGTCTTTTTTGGCGATGGCGAATGGGACTGGTACGATACAGGTGTTTTGGAGGTAGTAAGTGAATCCGGGGGATAAGGTTAGAATGGCTCCCATGTGGAAACATGACCAAGCTATCGGGGAGATTCAGAAAGTAACAGAAAGTTATGTTATTGTCAAGTGGGTTGATATTCCCGGTCAGTGGCATTATACTAAAGAACAGGCACAAAAACTGGAGGTTATAAATGAAGATAGTTAAACACAGGCTGTTTCATATGTTTGTCCGGTGGGCGTTGGGTGGCCACGGTATTCTTCATCTAATCGAGACAGCTATGAACATCTATGAAAAAGCATGGTACAGTGCTGGTGTTAGCGCATTTGCTGGTTTCTTGATGATTGCTGGTGCAACCATCGATATGACACATCATAATGAGGAACAAAATGAAGGTCGGTAGTTTGATTTGCAGCCGGCACGATCCCGGTTATCATGGCATTGTAATGGAAGTTGGACCCGAGACAGTGCCAAAAGGTGCCGGCAGTCGTGCTTGCATGATTAAATGGCTTGATGGTTGCATAACATACGAGTTTATAATGTCTTTGGAAGTGATTAGTGAGGGTCGGTGATTTGATAGCTTTCAAACCAAAATCGTTTGGTGATGATGACTGGTCAAACCCGAGTGTCGTACTCGATGGCTTTATTAGTGATGATCGAAAGTTTGGTGGCCACCGAGATATGATTTGGATTGTATGGTGCGACGGTGGGAAATATATGGTCAACGAAAGAAATGATGACATAATGTACTTGACATCTTCTTTGCAACTTAAACCTTGACCCGTGTGCTTTCTGGTGCTATATTTTATATGTAAGGAGAGAAAATGATTGAAGTTGGATCATTAGTTAAAACATGGGACGAGCGACTTTGGCTCGTCTTGGACGTGATTGCTGACAGTGTGTTGGTGGTCAATCAGCAGACAAACTATAAATCGTGGGGCGAGAAGTCAGCGTTTGAGGTGGTAGCATGAAAGTCTGGGTTTTACATGGAACATATGAAGCGGAGTTGTTTAGCTCTGTCCACCTTACGCAGAAGGGTTGTGCGTTGGCGGCTATAGCTGATATAATGGATTTCTTGGGTGTCACTAGTGAGGAAGATGCTCTGCAAGTGATTAACGATTGCTATGCGTATACGGGTACTGACGGAAAACAAACGGAAGCGTTTGAGTGGGACCATGACAAGCTGAAAGAAATGAGCAGCAAGGATCTCTGGAAGATTTTTGCCGACTGGACTGAGACTTGCTGGGAACGTATGTCAGATCGATCATACTACATCGACGCAACTCCACAGATGGTGCAAGCATGAAGATTTGGATTGCGATGACACAATACTTGTATGATCACGATGTTGATATGACTACACACCTAACCAAGAAAGGCGCATTGATCAGTATCATCGAGCGCATGACTGAGGATCTGTGTAGTGGCATTGATGAGGATGAAATGGAGGATTTTCGCCCCGACATGCCCCACGATCCCGAAGAAGATTTGAAACGCTTTTCTTCCGTGCAGCTTCAAGTAAAGTTTAGCGATTGGTTGGAATACTCGCACGATATGATGGAACACATGAGTTATGATTGGTACGAAACGGAGGTGAGAGCATGAAAGTTGGTGACTTGGTAAAACTTAAAAAGATGCATCGACGACAAAAAGAACGCGCTGGGCTGATCACAGATTTTGTTGATAAAAAATGTTGGCGCTCACATAAGATGGGCACCAGTGTCGATTGGGGATTGATTGAGCCGGAACTACATGCGGTCGTGCTTATTGGAGAAAGGTATTTAACGATCCCTGTTATTGATTTGGAGGTGATAAATGAATCAGAATAAAGAAAAGTTTAAGGATGATATTGAGAAAGCTGAGAGGTATATCTTGATAGTTAGCTGGATAGGCGCGGTTTCTGCGTTTGCCCTTATGGGTTGTGCGTTTTGGGGGTTGATGTGAAAGCAGGTGATTTAGTTACGCTGTCGTCATATTGTTTGCAGAGTGCCCCAATGTGGACATGGCGCGAAAAGATTTGGAAGCAGAAAAAACCATTAGTAGGGCTTGTTATTAGAGTTAGTCCGAATCCTCGAACATACTCGTTTACATCAGTAAACGAGAGAACCCACTATTATATCCGATGGATTGGTGATGGACCCGGCAGTCGCTATGGCCGTTCGTTTCATAAGTTAGACGGCTATTTTCTCAGGAATGACTTAAAGTTTGTAAAAAAAGGAGATTTCAAATGAATGTAAGTGAGTTTTTTAAGGAAGCAGGGGCAACACGAAATAAGCGAGTGATTTGTGCGGACGGCTTTGAAATGAGTGTACAAGCACATGGCAGCGCATATTGCTCGCCGCGTATGGACAATGCAGAAAAGTATACCTCTGTTGAGATCGGCTTTCCGAGCGAGCGAGAGCCCATGTTGATGCAGTTTGCAGAGGAAGTCAACGATCCGACAGGAACGGTGTACGGCTATGTTCCCGTACAGATTGTGACGAACGTGCTCGCAAAGCACGGCGGCATTGTCGAGGGCAACGTGCCTCGCGGTGTCGCGCCCATCCCTGCAAAGTTTACTGCTGACATTTAGTTGACAAGATAGGGGTTGATCTTTGTACCATCGGGTGTTATATTATAAGGGTAAGGAGAAAATACACATGGGTTATCGTTCAGAAGTTGTTTTATATGTTGGTCCCGAGGTTATGCCTCAGTTCATGGTCACTATGGCTAAGTCGTCACAAGCGCGCGAGTTGTGCTTTGCGGACCATGATGACATGGTTAAAGACTATGGTGATGAAAAGGGTTCGTTTCTTTTCAAGTGGGGATGGCTCAAGTGGTACGATTCGTATGAGTGTATTCAGGCACTTACCGACTTCATGGATTGGTGTGACAGCGAGTTCCTTCCATCGGGTACCAAGCGCGAGGACGGAACAGAGATTGAGAATGAAGCCGCAGAGTTTTACAGATTCGTCCGCATCGGTGAGGATATGTCAGATGTTGAAGAACGCGGGTGGGCTTACAGTTGTGAGATAGGGGTCCGCAGAGAGTTGGATTATTAGTCCGATCGCCGCGATTTTTCTCGCCATTTTTTTCCACCTAAAAATCTTCACAAGGCAAACACAATGACAATCGAAATGCTAATCGCTAAAATCCAAGAGATTCAAAATCTCCCGACGTTTGATGATTGGTCGCGCGGATACTGTGAATCAATCATGGAACAACTTAATCGTGGCCGTAGGTTGACCGATAAACAAATGCAAGCATTGACAAACGTGTTCGCGCGCAATAGTCCCGAAGAAGTGGAAAAGTATAACGAATGGCAGACCACCTACAAACAGGTATGGGCTGAAAAAGCTATAGTGTTGTGCTACTACTACGAAAAGCAAGGGGTTCCATACTTTTCAAACGTCCGCAGTGACATTGTAGCAGGTAGGATTCCAGCACGCCATTCGTTTATGAAGATGGTAACCAACAAGTTCGCGGCAAAGGTTCTTGCTGAGTGGAGCAAAGAGCCACGGTATTCTGTTGGTACATCTGTGATTGTACGTGAGACAGTAGCGCGCAGAGGCGGCGATGCTCGATTGCAAAAAGGCGGCGTGATCCTTACAACGAATGAGCCGATTGTAACCTCGGCATCTGGCAGCAAGCGTTATAAAGTTTTACCTTACGGTAGTGCCGAGCCTATTTCGATTGAAGAAAG
>Ga0163179_10003798_pt1 | contig 10209 bp, 8 predicted proteins | sample AtlANTMetagenome_FD_109643 | JGI IMG/M metagenome (GOLD analysis project Ga0163179, IMG submission 109643) | Marine eukaryotic phytoplankton communities from the Atlantic Ocean - Atlantic ANT 2 Metagenome | ecosystem: Environmental > Aquatic > Marine > Oceanic | place: North Atlantic Ocean... | reverse complement strand
ATCTTGGGCGTCTATGGCGTTTTGTGCGGCGTATTCGGCAAGGAACTTCTGTGCTGAAGGGGGGAGTTCTACGGGTTGCTCCGCAGGGATCAAACTGATCTGGAGCGGGGGCTGCTCTATGGCTTGCTTTTGCGTCCCCAGTCCCACACACGGACCGAGCCCTATCAGAGCGATATGAAACAGAATTGAAGGCAGGTGTGAGAAGACCAAACGTTCCCTAGCGCGCCCGCGAAGCCACTCACGACGCTCGAGGAATGGTCTGGACGGGACAGGGCCTGACGCATTTGCGTCGCGCGTCGGAAGCCATTTCCACAGTGGAATGATCTCGGCGTCTTCCTGTCGAACTCGCTTTGGATCGCCCAAGCGCTTGCGCTCCTCGGTTGTGCTTCCTCAACAATAGACGGGGTTTTGTGGCCTTCGCCAAACCTCTACTCAATAACAACCACTCTAACGTCGTCAGCGTCGTTAATTCCTGATCCAAACCCCACTGCATCGATGCGTTTTCCTTCGATGCCATAGCTCAGCAAGAGATCTCGCAGGTGGTCTGCGCGGCTCTGACTTAGTTTGAAATCTGCCGTCACTTCGCCCGTAGCCTTCACATTGACTTCGATACGTACGTGAATCTCCGGACGCGTGCGTAGTGTCTCGGCGAGTGTTTGAATCGCAGGATCGGACCTAATGTCGAGTCTTTCGCGATCAAAAGAGATCCCACTTCCGGTCGTGAGAATCTCTACCCACCCCTTTGCGACGGCGTCTTCTGTACTTTGCGTCTTACCGCTGACAACTCCCCAGCCTTCACCGGGTGGAGGAGGGGCGGCTTCATTCGTGATTGTTGCTGCAATAGGCGCTGGCGGAGGTGGTGGTGCGACCTGCTCTTTAGGTTCGGCTTCCTCTTCGGCCAGGTATTTCTCCCATCGGTCAAAGTCGGCTACCGACGGGCGAGGGGCGTCTTTTGCGGGGAGCGCTAGCCGCTTCGGGCGCGGGTAGTAGTTTAGGGTCGCCAAGACCCTTGTACCGTTTGGGGCGTAGTGAATGTCGCGACCAAGTAGCGTGCGCATCTGTACCTCAGCGCCGAGTTCAATCACAGTTCCGGCCAAAGCACCCCACGCTGTATGGGCGTCTACAAGTGTGTGTTCCGTGGCGAATTCGCCTACTATCGATACGCCTTCTGACACGTTCAACCGGGCATCTATTGTAGAGCGTGCCGCGTCTCCTGTAGATCTAGGCAAGAGAGCGAGCGCGATACCCGAGTCAATTCTACCGATGCCTGTGTGTAGGCTCGCCCAAGGTGAGAGCGTCGTTTCTTGGGTGCCTCCGTAAGGATCGAGCTGCGCCCCCGTAGAAATATTCGCGTTTGCGCCCATTCCCACACGTAGGTAGCGTGCGGTGATCAGCGCTGATCGTAGACCCAACACCACGTTTTCTATGCCTGTACCCCGCAGGGGGCGTCCGGTGGCGGGATCGAAGCCTGTCTGGCGGAGGAGCATCGGGATCTGCAGTGTCGAATACCAGCCACTGCCCAAGTGCATCCCGGTGCCGGCCATCACCCGGACTTGCTCATTCAGCAGGTGCGCCCCGGCCTCGTCCTGGAGGTGAGGAGATGCGACGTCGTATTGCACCGAGAAATCGGACCGACCGATACGGTCCACGTGCAAGCGGTCTATGGTCAGTACTCGCGCGTCAACGGCTCCAACAGACACGGGTAGCGTATCTGCCGCCCGTGTAGGTGATACCCACAACATGGCGCATAGGGTGATGAGCGCGCTGACTTGCAAGGATCTGTCCCTCCGTCCGACAGGATATGCCGTCCACTCAATCGCCGCAGCGGGCATAATCGTCAAGGACACGTCGATATGTCAGATTTCACAATGGATGAGCTTCGGGAACTGTTGGATCTTTCAGCTGTAGACGGCTGGTTGATTCAGCTTGATGCATTTCAAGAGGCTCCCGGAACCATGGCCTTGCACGATGTGCTTTACACGTTGAAAGAAGTGTTGGAAGCAGAGCGGCAAGAGGGCTTTGAGGCTGCCGCCCAGGTGCTGGTCGACGTGTGCGCGCGTTGGCCAGAACATCCGGTGACGAACCCCATACAGAGTTTGATTGAGGGAAGGGCTATCCCACGCCCTCGCACGTTGGATGCCGTCCTTGCAGAGCGTTCCGGCGTACCTGCACACGATGATCCGGTTCAAGCGCTGGAGCAGTATCTCGCCAAGATAGATGCTGTACAGCACACCCTTCGGCATAATCTCGCGACGGCCCGCGATCGCTTATTGCTTGTCGAGCGTACAACTAGTGCGCTCGTCACTGTACTGCTCATCTTGATCTGTCTGGCCCTCATCGGATGGGGCGGCGCGCTAGGGTGGTGGACCCTCGGTGTGGAGCCTACAGACCCGGTCGGAGGCAGTCTATCTGCTGAGCCTTAGGCGTTACAGCTTTGAGACCTTTTCCGCGTCGAGATCGACGGATAGACCTTGCGCCTCAAGGGTGCTGAGATCGATCGGGTAGCTGTGGAAGTCGAGCCTTTGGTCGTCCGCACTCGGACCGTCACCCGTGGCGTCGAGATACACCACCACGAAGGCTTTCCCTTCAGGCTTGTCTATTTGTAGGGTGAACGGGCCTGGCTCGCTCGCCCGTGTGCTGCCGAGAATTTGTACAGCCGCGGCGATTTGTTGGGGGTCGTTGGTCTCGCTGTGTCCATAGCGGATGAGATCTATTTGAATCTGCTTTGCCGCCGTGTTGGATGCGACCAGTTCGCCCTTCACCGTCACGCTGCCAGTCGCCTGAGATGGATCGACAGGCGGCGGATTTTCGGGTTGAGGGGGCGCGTCTGCCTCGAAGATCTCCACGGGCTCGATGAAGGCGTCGATGTACTCAGGTATCTTCTCGCCGGTCGGAGAAATTTCGACGGGTCCACCGTCTGCCCAGTCCCGCTCATTCAGCGCTTCCATCAGCGCGCCCGCGAGCAATTCGTGGCCATACGCGGAGGGGTGCATTTCGTCGATGAAGAGTTCGTCTGCGGATTTACCTGACTCTTTGAAGAGTTCGGGGGCGTTGATAACAAAGGTGCCATGACGCTCTGCGGTATCTCGCATGACTTTACGGTATTCCCCCCAAGCGACAGGCCCCGTCGTTGTTGGTGAGATGTCTTCTCGGTTTGGCAGAATCAGAAACGCAACCTCACCGCCCTTTTCGTGAACCATCTTCGTGATGGTATCCAGGTTGGAGGCATAGTCGTTTAGCGCGACGCGCCGGACACCTATCTGTTCACCGCGACCCACCATCCAGCCGACCTTTCGAACTTCTGGGACTTTCTTTGCGACTCGAAATTTGTAGTCGAGTACGCGATAAGTCGCTGAGCTGCGCAAGAGCTTGGAGAGGTTTCGGGAACCAGAGGTCTCGAAGGAGGCGTAGGCGGATAGGAGATCTTTGTCGACGAAGCTGTCGAAGTTGTTGTCGGACCAAAGATTCCCGATGATGACGAGATCCGGTGCGTATTCGAGGGCGTTCATTTCCAGAAGGTTGATCACCTGAAAGGTTGAGTAGCCGGGTATCCCGGCGTTGATCACTTCGGTGTTGGGAAGTGCGTCGTGCATCCGCGCTGTGAATACTTCTTCGTCTTCTACCCCAAAGCCGAAAACGCTGGAGTCACCGACAGCGATTATGCGCTTTGTGTCGTCGGGCTTTGGGATCTCCCATTCTGGTCCCCTGAAGCCCCGGGTATTTATCGCGCTCACGATACCCATTTCATAGCGCAGACCGGGTTTTAGCTTCCAGAGTAGGTACGGATCACCTGTTAAGTTTGGTGTCTCCGGATCGATGGGGGGCGGGCCATTCGTGGCTTCTTCCACTTGGCTTGAGAGGACCACTCTGGTTCCCACTTCGACGGCCACCAATAGGCCGAAGATCACCAATGAGGTGTAGAGAACCCTCCGGGTGAGTGGCGTTTTTACACGGTCGGTCATTCTGAGCCTTCAGTTGTTTGTTCGGCTTGTGGGGCCGCCAGGCTGCGGACTGAACCACTCAGGACGAGCGCGCTCTCATCTGCAGTGACTTCTCGTATTTGTAGTCGAAGCCGTTGGTTCCCAACCTTCGAGTCCACAAAAGCAGGCCTAGCCACATCAAAGGTCTTTTCGATGGCTTCGAGTACACGGCTTTCTGCCAGCGTCGCGAGGGGATCGAGCGCTTTCGCGCCTCTACTGTGTTCCAACCACTCCACTTGTGTTGCGTTGAGTTGGAGCTTCCCGTCTATAAGTACCAACGTTCCTTTGACCCGAAAGTTGCGCCACCATGTCACTTTGCCGGGTTTCCAGAGCCTTACGACCAGTTCGAACTGGGAGCCGTCGATCTTCAGCGTTTGAGGATCGACATAGGCGCCATGCTGCAACGGACCCTGCTTGAATACATGCCGTCGAAGGATCCCCATGGCGCTCTCTTGCGAGACGCTCAACTGCCAACCTGGTGCCGGGCCGATGGGGGCGGCTGGCTGGCCTAATGGCCTGGGATCGGCTGCGATGGTCAGGAGGTCAACATCGAGACCACTCGTACTAGGGTGAATTCGCGCTTCTTGGATCGGTGAATTGGGCCCACCGACGCGGCCGACCGGTATTGCATGACTTTGCTGCATCCATCTTTTTTGGACCCATCGCCCCACCGGCTTTTCGAGATCGATGCGCACGCCGCGCCAAGTTCCGCCGGGGCGAAGTTCTAAGGCGGCATTTGGGCGGATTTTGAGGTTTTTTAGATTGCCCATGACGACCAGCGCGTCATTGTTTGGCACGAGGCTGAAGCTCAGCACGGATTCGATTTGAAGAGAGACAGGGATTTGACCATCCCAGGGACCCAGCTGCCATTTGAGCTTTCCGCCGAGTGCGCCTGTCAGTTCGAGGCAGGTGGAGCAGGCGCTGGCTGGGGCCAATGACAGGCCGTCTAAGGTCAACTTGGGTGTGATTTCCGCCTTTAGTCCGCTCACCGGGGTCAAGCGGAAGCCGTCGTCTTGGCGGAGTTGATTTTCCAAAGAGTTGCGTACGATGCGTAGCAGCGAAAAGTTGTCCAGGTGCAACCTTGCGTCGGCTTCCCATCCCTGTAGACCCGGAGGAGGGGGAGCGAGCGTTACGGTACGGAGTTGTTCGAACTCCGTGTTGATACGCGGTGTGCAGGCGGTAAGACAAAACGCCAGCGCAAGCGCGATTTTGATCCAACTCCGCGGCATGTGTCCTCGGGAATTAGCGTGGGCGCCAGAAACGTAAGGTAAGCGCGGCGGCGTGCCAGTATCAAAACCGCCTTTTTGACCGCTTGCAGGCGTGTGGATACGGACTTGGAGCTTGACCCGGAGACTCCGTGAGCAAAAAGAATGCAGCCGTTACTTTGCAGAGTTCATCAGTTCACGATCGTGTTGAGGCTGTTCGCGCCCTTGCGCGGGAAGGCACAGCGCCCGATCTTGAACCCTTGTTGACGTTGGCGCTTGAGGACAAGAGTCCCAGTGTTCGGTTGACCGCAGCAGCAGCTGCGGGTGACATCCTTTCCCGTGTCCGCGTCCCTGCGTGTCGAGGCGCGGTAACGGATGGTGTGCGTCGCGCGATTTTGGATGAGTTGAAAGGTATTGATCCAATTCTCAACCCATCTATTTTTCAGGTTTATGCCACCTTGGAGGTTCCAGAAGCTGTGGGTCGGACCCTCTTGGGGTTGCGCGACCCTAGGGTGGATGTCCGGTCTGGTGCCTTGGTCGGGCTTGAGCGGCTGTGCATCTCGTCGACTTCGCATGGCAGTGAGTTTGTTGAACGTCGGGTTGTGCAATCCCTAGACGACGCACGTATTCCAATTTCGACGAAAGTAGATGTGGCCATGCTGGCTGCGCGTGTGGGATTTCGCTCCGTCGAGCCCGCGTTGGATGAGCTGGAAGGGCTCGTGGACGGGACGCTGTACGAGCGGATTGAACTCGCGCGTGAGTGGCATGCGTTGAGCGGGCAGTCAGAGGGAATTCACGGCTTGTGGGTGGCAAACGGTCTCGACGCTGGAGAGGTGGGAGAGCCAGCTGCGGAACCCACTTGGCTGCTGCTTCGGAAAGGCGTCGCCGCTTACGGTATCCGACCGCAGACGGGGGCTTGGGCATGGAAGAACGGTGGCTTTACCTGTTCGCTCGCACGAGCAAAACGGGGCACGCCTATCCGCCGCATGGTCTGCTCCAGCGGGCTTAATGAGTTTCGGCTCGTATTGCAGATAGGCGATCGCACCTTCCGCCAGGTCCAAGAAGATGAGATGCCCGCGCTCCTTGATTCGCTGGAGGATGGCGCTGGGGGTGCACTGGCGAGTGTTTACTGTGACGGCATGGCCGAGGAACTCGGAGAGGAGAAACCGGAGCGTTTTGTCTACGGGTGTTTCTTGCTTTGGGCGGGACGGGCAGATGAGGCCTTTGATGTTTTGGGCGCGAGCGCTGGACGCGGTGTTCCGAAAGAAGTCTGGTGGGTCCAGAGTCGCGCTGCGCGGTTGGCTGGTCGGACCAAAGATGAGAAGGCGGTGTTGGCGCATTATCTCAAGCGTGCTGCAAAGAAAGCGCCTCGGCGCGACGTCGCTCAGGCACGTCTCGATGAACTTTCCTGAACGCTGTGGCTGAACGCTTGTCTGGCCTGACGGAGCAAGAAGGAGCGCGGCGGCTTGCCGTTGGTGATCGCGAACTGTTCTTGTGCCAAGGCAATATCGTAGAAATTAAAGCCGACGCTATTGTAACGGCGGCCAACGCAGAGCTTCAGGGCGGTGGCGGTGTAGATGCCGTTGTTCACGAGGCCGCGGGGCTTTCGTTGATCACCAGTTGCTTGGCGATTCGGGCGGATGAAAAAGGACACCGATGCCCGACTGGTCAGGCACGAATCACACCGGGTTTTGATTTGTGTCCCTGGGTCATTCACGCGGTGGGACCTATCTACGATCAGTATTCCCCGGCTCGCGCAGAGCAGTTGCTGCGTTCTGCTTATGACATGGCCTTTTTTCTAAGTACGACCCGTGAGTGTGCGCACATCGCAGCGCCAGCGATTTCCGCCGGCGTATACGGTTACCCGATGAAGGAAGCCGCCGAGGTTGCGGTGGATCGTGCCGTAGCATTCTTGGAGGACCGTGCTGGTAGCGTGCAGTCGGTGACCTTCGTTTTGTTTAATAACGTCGCGTTCGACGCATTTTGCCAAGCAGCGGAAGCGAGAGTTTAGGTTCGGTTTAGGAGGCGGCAGTGACTTTTCTGCCTATGAAAAGCCCATGGTTAGATCGCGATGTCCCGCGTGGGACATTGCACCGTCTCGTCCACCGGTCGGACGTACTGGTTGGTAATGCACTGCATGATCCCGTTGAGCGAGAAGTTTGGGTGTATACCCCGCACGGTTTTGACGACGGGGGTGCGCTTCCTGCCGTACTGATGTTGGCTGGTTTCACAGGCACGGGCCGAAATATGTTGAACACGGGACTGCGTAGTCCCTCACTGGATATGCGCGTCGACGCGTTGATTGCCGCCGGCGCGCCGCCATGCGTCTTGGTGATGCCAGACTGTATGACCTCGGTAGGAGGGAGTCAGTACGTGAACAGCGCGGCGACGGGTCGCTATGCTGACTACGTGGCCCGAGAGCTCATTCCATTCGTGTCAGAGCACTTTCGCCTTTCGGGTGCATGGGGCGTAGCCGGAAAATCTTCTGGTGGGTTTGGGGCCTTATCCCTGGTCATGGACTTTCCTGGGCGTTTCCAGGCCGCCGCGTGTCATTCAGGAGATGCGCATTTTGAGTCCTGCTATGTCCCGGATTTCGCGCCAGCTGCGATGGCTGTCGAGCGCGCAGGTGGGGTAGACGGCTGGTGGCGACGGTTTAGCGCGGGCGGTCCGCTGATAGGCGCCGATCATACGGTGCTGAACGTGATTGGAATGTCGTGCTGTTACAGCCCAGCGGCCGGAGCCAATCTTCTGAACGTAGAGCTCCCCATGGATCCGTATACCGGTGTTGTGCGCCCCGAGGTGTTTGCGCGCTGGCTCGCCTTCGATCCTGTCGTGCGGTGTGGAACAAACGCGGATGCCTTGAAGGCGTTGGAACTGCTTTGGCTGGAGTGTGGCACCCGGGACAGTTTTCGTCTGTATGTCGGCGCGCGCACGTTGCATCAGGCGTTGCTTGATGCCGAGGTGTCACATCATTTTGAGGAGTTTGATGGCGACCATTTCAAGCTCGATTATCGATATGATCACAGTCTCCCGGCAGTATTTCAAGCACTTCATGAGGCGTAATCGCGACGCGATTTTAGGGTGCCGGTGAAGAGGGAATCGTTTCAGCGAGAGAAGTGTCCATTTACCGAGAGGGATTTTGAAATGCCGAGTTGGATACGTTGCGCGGTTATCGGCCTCGTCGTTGGGCTGTTGCTTATTTTCGGGCATGCACTGTTCGCCGTAGGGGCCTTTGCGGCGCCATTGCCTTTACCTACGGGCTGTGTAGACAGCACTGAACACCTTGGTGTCTTGCAGGAGATCCCTCCGCACCCGACAGGTTTGAGCGGGGAGCGCCTTATTGTCGTTCGAAAAGAGGCGAGGAAGCTCATGCTCTTCGAAAACGGTGCGCTGTTTAAACGCGAACAGGGCGGTCCGGCGTGTTGGACGGTTGCGTTGGCTATGGACTATCCAGCGGGTCACAAGCAGCGAGAAGGAGATCGGAAGACTCCAGAAGGTTGGTACCACACCTCGGATAAGCCGTCCTCGCAGTTTTATGGGGCCATCGCGGTGCATTACCCCAACGTCAAGGATGCGGATGCTGGACGTTCCCGTGGTGCGATTACGGAAGGAGAGCACACCGCGATTATCGAGGCGCTATCTCGTGGTCAGAAGCCGCGACAGCGGACGGCTTTGGGCGGGGAAATACTAATACATGGCGGCGGGAGCTCGTCCGACTGGACGCTGGGATGTGTCGCGATGACGAACCCAGAACTTGATGTGCTACGCGCTTTGCTTCCCCCAGGGCTCAAAACTGATGTCTTGATATTGCCGTAGTTCGGCGCACGGCTCCGTTCATGGATTGCTGGCATCTGCGCAGCAACGGAACCCGTCATCAGACTGCTGATGTCCGACCGCGTGCCAATGGCGGCTATTGCAGTCTTGGCCGTATGCCGCGTCCCACATTGTGCCGCCCCGGACGATGTGACAGGGCCTATCAGCGGGCCCGTTGTCATCGGGAAAGGGGGGACCTTGGTGCGTATCAGCGACCCATTCGCTCGCGCCTCCGTTGAGGTCGAATACCCCCCTGTCGTTGTGGCAGTCTGGGAAACTCCCGATGGGCTTCAAGTCACGCGCGTCGAAATACGCGTTTGCTTGGGTGTGGCATCGTTCGGGGTCAAATGTGTTGCCATAGGCGTAGCGTGTTCCCGCTTCTCCTCTGCACGCCTGGACCCACTCTGACTCTGTACAAAGACGCTTATTCAACTCATTGCACCGTGCTTGCGCCTCTGTCCACGTCACGTCGGTCATCGGAAGCGCCCCGGCTTGGTTCGGATATTCATATTGATCCATGCAATACGGGCCGTCTTCCCCTTGGAGGAGGGCCATGTCGGGTTGACACTGTGTGAGGCGTGCGGACGCGTTGTCTTCGACTTTCGGTGGTGCTGTGCCCCCGTGGAGCACCGTGAGACGCCTACCGTCACCGATGTCTTCGGAAGTAACAACGGTCCAGCATGCCCCCGCCCGAGTCATCACCTTGCGGTATTGGCGCTCTTGGTAGGCATCCATGCCGACGAAGCTCAACGGGCGTTCGATTTCGTTGGGCGCATTCCAGAGAGGACCTTCGTGGAATATGAGGGCGCGATCTATATGACAGGGCTCACCGAGCCAATCCACTGACGGCATATAGGCCGCGTGTACACGGCGAAGCGGCCAGATAACGGGGGTTGCCTGCGGCACGACCGACCACCTGTAATGAAGCCAGATCGCACTAAAACCGGTCTTTGTTTGAAGTAGGTCTATGACGACGACCTTGTCGCTGGCGTGAATGGCGTCGTCGGCGAAAAGGTTGGAGGTGTTGAAACTCGGTGACACGTCCTCTTCTGGGCTCATGATGGTGCCAACGGCGTTGAAGCAGCACCAGATCGTTAAGCCAAAGGCTGCCGCTGGGATCAGCTTTCCGGCGAAGTATCGATGCCATATGTCGCTGGTAATGATGGCGATGGGAGCCCAGATCAAGCCGACCCATTGTGACTGTTCGCCTT
>Ga0163179_10003797_pt1 | contig 10209 bp, 8 predicted proteins | sample AtlANTMetagenome_FD_109643 | JGI IMG/M metagenome (GOLD analysis project Ga0163179, IMG submission 109643) | Marine eukaryotic phytoplankton communities from the Atlantic Ocean - Atlantic ANT 2 Metagenome | ecosystem: Environmental > Aquatic > Marine > Oceanic | place: North Atlantic Ocean... | reverse complement strand
GGCTTCGAATGCTTTTGAGCACTAAAACTGGCACATCCAATTCGCTGGCCACCGCTTCGAAGATGAAGGTCTTCCCCCCACCGATGGGGCCTGCTACTGCGGCTCCCGATAACGCCTTATCACCAGGAGCTCGAAAACGGGGAAGCAGCTCGTTGCGAATAAATGTTTTCAACTGTCGATTGCCCATCACATCATCCAAGCGATGCGAGGGCTTTTTAAATTCGACGACGTCTTCACCCAGCTGAGACTGGATGAATTCCTGGACCTTTCCCAGAACATCCGCAGGCTCCAAAGGTTCCCGGGTGTAGGAGGCACCGAGCAAAAGTTGTCGTAGAGCGTGAATGGAGAGTCCGGCGGTGAATGACGCAAGGTCTTCAGCGGAGCTCCACAGTTTCGGTTTGTACTGAGCCTGCTCCGTGTAGTGCTGTATGTAGTGCAAACGTTGTTCGGTGTTGGGCGAGGATACCTCAACATTTAGAACCTGGGGAAGCTTCGCAACCCGGGGGTGAATCAGACTTTTGGATTCCGCGAACAGAATGACGGAATCGCCACCATTCATAAAGGCCGGATCGGACAGCCAATCCTGGACGATTCCAATGCGGTGCAACTGTTTATCGTTGAGCGATGCCACATCGCCACTACCGGTTGGCATCATCATGTCGGCGGCTTCGACGAGTATCAGCAGATCTCCTGAGAGATGCGAGCGAGAGCAGATGGTGAATTGCCTGAGCGTCTCGAGGGCGAGCGTCGGATTGCCGATCGCATCCAAAATGAGCCGATCGAATTGCTTGGAAAGCAAGTCAAACTCACTCTCGCCACGACTTTTCATTCCACGAATGAGCAGAGTATCGGTATCGACTCCCGACTTCCAAGCGATCCATGCGTTCTTCAGCTTGTCGCTGTCATCGAGTATCCGAATCGGTCCATTCAATTCATAGACCAAACGGATCAATCCTTTTGTTTTCGACTTTCCCGAAACAAACGGAATGAGTGGCACATAATCTTGTCCATTGTGGAACAAGTCATAAACGTTACCGCTCAGAATCACACTGCGCGATTGTTCAGAATTAAGAATTCCGGCAAGTCGTGAAAAGAATTCGTAAGTCATAGGCCTAGAATCTATTTTACGATTCCGGAATCTGAGTTCGATCGGCTGAATCTTGATCGCCGGAATCCGTATCCTTTCGCGTCAATCCAATCAGTGCGTCGAATTCCGTATCAGCGGTTGCCTGCGAAGCGTATTCCATGAATTCAGCTTCCGATCGTTTGGTATCAACGCCCGCCATTTCGCGAGAGATTCTCGCCGTGGCCTTTGCCTGATCGCGAACTTCGCGGAGTTCTTGAAGTTCCTCATGCGTGCGATCCTGACTGATCCCGGTCAGCATATCGCTGATCTCTTTTTCTTCTTTCGCAGTTAACATCTCGGCCACGGTTTCATGTTTTTCTTGCCGGATCTTATCGATCTCGCGAAGCAAAGACTGCAACTGAGTCTTGTGACCTTTAATGTTGGTATCGAACTCTTGGATATCGCTTTCCAGCTCGACGCAGTGCTCTCCCTTCTCAGTGAGGGATGTGCTGAAATCTTTGAAGGCGGCCTGACATTTGACATATTCAGGATCATTTTTGACCGCTTCGACATCGCCATTGTGTTTTTCAACAAGCTTGCGGGCCATGGCAGCGGCACCATCACGCAGCTTGCGCAACTTTTCGATTTCCTCGGTGAGTCGCTTCAGCGTTGCCTTCTTCTTTTCCTCTTGGGCAATCATCGCACCAACGGCTTCTTTGTACTGATGAATGCGTTTCGTTTTTTCTTCGATCACACGGTCGTAGGTGGCTTTAACAACGGCTGGGTTCGTACTCAGCGCTCGCCTGGCATCATCGATCCTCCCGGTAAAGAGATAACCGATAGCCCGCATGTAACGACCGATTGCTTTAAACATCATTCGTTCCTTTAATGTCGAATTATCGTCTCAGCTGTTTCGTCGAAAGGAAGTCATGGTTTTGAGATTCCCTTCGCAAAACCAACTGGCATCCATCAGACCTAAGTCATACTTCAAGAAACACAACACGGGAATATTGCCGGCTGTCCCCTTTCAGAATGCTAAAGAAAATCTCCGGTGGATACAATCCAAAGCCTCTCAGATGAGTATTCTAGGTCATTCTGGTAAGGCTCAAAGATCATCACCCAGGTCCTTTCGCTCTGCTGAAAGCTCTCCAGCCGCTTCTCGACCTGACTCCCAACCTCCGGGCCCTGCTTGAGTTCGGGACAGACCTACCGCGCATCAGGCTAGGGTAATTCGCGTTTCAATGCCGAAGCTTGGAATTGATTTAGTGATTTTTCGAGTTATTGCACGCTTTCGTTCACTTGATAAAGCAGCTCATCCCACTCTTGGGAATAGCTGGAGGATCGCCTTATCGATGCCATCTCACGTGCATCGATCCGAAACGCATTTGAGAGCGCAAGGGATCACTCACAAGGCGTCATCCGAACCACTTCTCAACTGCGCGCTAAGCAACGCCAATCTCGCGTCCGACGTGTGATCATTCTCAACGGTGTTGCAACGTTAACAAACGTTGTCAATTACACTTTGGCTATCTCAACGAAGAGCCTCTCGCCAGACAACGATTCATTGAAATGAGGTCAGGAGGATTCTAATATTACTTTCGTGATTCGTGAAACGATGGCGTTGGGTGACAAGACCCAATCAAAAAAGAAACCACGAAATGGCGATCATTCGTTCTCATTCAGGCAGAGTCCTGCTGGATACCACACAGGCACTGATTCAGGTCGGGAGGATACCGACGAACACCCACGAATTCCATTTCAGGTTCAGTGGATCGCATTACAATTGTCCGATACGAGGGATTCGCATCCCGGTTTATGTCCTGGAACCCACAACAGCTCCTAACGACTATCAAAATAGCTTTTATGCGTATTACTGCGACTATGAAGCTGATAGTACACGAACCGTTCAGGTCGGACAGGCGATGGACTATTTTTTCACCGCCACATTATCTGGTTGTTCAGTCGGCATTTGCCCCCAAGATGCAACTGGACGTCATTGGGTAGGCCATGCCAATGCCATGACGGTAACCATGACTATCAACGCGATGCTCACTGGAGCTTCGCTCCCGGTACTTCGACAACAGCAACAGCTATTTCAGAATAGGATGTTGAGAAACTCACATCAGGGGCGCATGGATGTCTATCATGGACCGCACTACGGAATTCCAGAGGATTCAGCAGATTATCTGCGAACTACGTTGATCGGATTTCGAGAGAGGAGAACCGGAAGATGGTCGTTCATCAGACAGGTATACGATCTAGCTCATTTTGTATGAATTCCGATTTACGAGTGCCTGAATCTTGCAGTTCCCAGAACTGAAATGCCAAGAGCACAAACTATTGAGTCACGGCGCACGACGGCTATTCCGGTATCCTCCAAAATTGCCGGTGAGCTCAGTCGTGATTTGCAAAATGAGACTTCCCGACGATTAAGAATCAGAGTTGAACGCCGCGGCAAATCGAATCGCCACGGTTGTTCCTCAGAGAACCCTCTCCGGTCATGAGTCGCTTCCCGCTGTGCAGGATAGTGCAGCCATAACGCGAACGAGGCCGATTCCGAAGAACCGGCCTCGCTTGTTTTCATTCATCCTCATCAAGGTCGCCGAAGAAAGCGACCTGCGAGGTTGATTGGAAGAACTCCTAACCCTCGTCCCCCTCGTCCCCCTCGTCCATCAATGCGGCAACATAACTTTCGAGCTTCAGATAGGGATGGTATCCGACGATCTTGAGTCGCACTTTGCCATCACGATCGATGAACAACGTGGTTGGAAAACCGGTGATTTGCACGGCTTGCTGGGTCGCATCATCACCCATAACGCAGGGATAATTGACGCCGTTCTCCGCGACAAAGTCACTTACGATCTTCACCTTTTCAGCCTCGTCAGCGTTCTCGTAAGAGATACCGACGATTTCCAGATCATCTTTGTATTTCTCTTTCAATTCGATGAAGTGAGGAATCTCCATTCGGCAAGGTGGGCACCAAGTGCCCCAAAAGTCGACGATGACGACCTTCCCTGCGAAATCTGCCAGCTTCACCGGATTGTTTTCCAGATCAGGCAATTCGAAATCAAATTCCATCTCAGGCGACTGAGCGATCTCCTCCCGCGCCGTTTCACGGAATTGCTCACGAAGCTTCCCGGTCATTTCATCAATCAGCCCAGTGAATTGCGGGTTCTCGACAATGCCAGCGAAGAACGGATCTTTGCTGAGACCAGGAAACTGGTCAAAGCCCAGATCGTAGGCCTGGCGAAGCGCGGTAATGGCGTCATCCGAATTGCCTTGCAGACCGAGTGCACGAGCCTTATTGAAGACCACGAAGCTCTGCATTTGCGCCAACTGCGGATTTTCGGATCTCTCTGCTCCAATGATATCCTCGGCCAAGAGAGCGGTTTTTAGGAAGTTGGCAGCTAATGCTTCTTTATCGGTGTCGTCGCTAAACTTCGTCCCTTCTTCATCCATGATCAGATTGGCCTGTGCCATCTGCAAATCTCGCTGCAGACTAAATCGCAATAGCGCCATGCCAATATCCTGATCCTTCGGTAACTGGGCGTGACCGTTTTCTAAAACAGCCAACACCTGTTCGACGTCACGGTCCTGCATCGCAACTCGCAACTTCTCATTGATCGCATTCTTGATCTGTTCAGGAGTCAGTTCTGGATCTTCGTTGTCGTCATTCGCTGCGACGGCGACTTCTGAGGTCTCTTGACCGAGCGGGACATCGTCAGCGGGGTTACGTGCGATCCCCAACTCATCCTCGACGGTAATCTCGGCTGCAGCAGTCGAGCCAGCTGACGGCGCGTCGGCTGACGACGAGTCGGCGGGTGCTGCGTCGGCGGGTGCTGCGTCGGCGGGTGCTGCGTCGGCGGGTGCTGCGTCGGGTGTCGTGGCGGGTGGATTTTCACCTCCACATCCAATGGCGAGCGCCATCATCAAGGTGACGCCTATCCAACAATTCTTCATGGTCTTCTCACTTTCTTTGGTTTCTGCAAATGAATGGGCCATTCATCCGCTCGAAAAGTTGTGTACTTGAAAAGACTCCTCCCTGAACAGGAGCCTTGAAGCAATTATTTGATGCAGGAAGCGACCGATCGGGAGCAAACCTGGAAATCGATTCAGAGCCAAATACCAAAACCATTTTGGCCAGTTGAAACACGGAAAACCTCAAAATGAGTTCCCTGGTCGCGTGTTGGACACGTTGATCAAACCATAGGTTACCCAATCTGATTCGCCTTGGCGACGTCCAAAACCTTACGCAATGGAATCTGATGTTGCTCAGCAATTCGGCGACAATCCTCGTATTCCGGTGAAAAACATTGTGTTCCATCCGGCAAGGTCACTTTTTTTCCACGGATCGCCCCCAGTGGCGTCGTCACCTCGGTCGACTCTCGGTCCAATAAATGGCGATCCGCCTGCCAACGACGAATCCCAAGTGTTCCTGTTTCGACAAACAGGATGCGTTCCAGTTCAGCCATTTGTTCTTCGCGACAGAGAACGGATAGCTGGACTCCCGGACGATTTTTTTTCATTTGAATAGCGGTGGTAAACACGTCGAGCGCACCCGCTTCCAAGAGAAGTTGCGTACAGTAACCGACATTCTCGCCGGTGACATCATCCACATTCGTCTCCATGACAACGATACGGTCCGACCCGGCAGAAGTCGATGGTCGACCAAGGATCAAGCGGAGCAGATTGGCCTGCGTTTTTAGATCTCGACTACCCGCACCATATCCGATCGATTCAATAGACATACTCGGTACGGGGCCAAAGGAGGTGGCACAGGCCGCAACGATGGCAGCGCCGGTTGGCGTCGTGAGCTCGAATGGAACCGTACTTTCCGCGAGTGGAACCCCTTGTAAAAGTTCCGCGGTAGCAGGTGACGGGACACTGCAACGTCCGTGCGCGATTTCGATGTACCCTGTGCCGGTAGGAATATGAGAAAAGACAATCTGATCGGCACCGATCAGATCCAGCCCAATGGCTGCCCCCACAATATCGGCAATCGAATCAACCGCTCCGACTTCGTGGAAGTGAACCTTTTCCAGAGTGGTGCCATGCACTTTGGCCTCCGCCTCACCGAGCCGAGTAAAGATACGTTTGGCAAGCTCCTTTTGTGATTCCGTCAATCGGCTCCCATCAATCATGTCAGTGATGTGATGCAGATGCCGATGCACATGCTCCGGTTCATGAACCACATCCACCTTGGTGGCTCGAAACGCGTGCCGCTTGACCTCGCTTGCCTTCAGCTGACAACTCGGCAAGCCCAACGAATCGATCCCCGCCTGAATCGCATCCAGTTCGACTCCCACATCGACGAGTGCTCCCAACAGCATGTCACCGCTGATCCCGCTAGCACAATCTAAATAGATGGTTTTCATCGCACGTTCCCCAACCACGGCATCCTCCTAGTCGACTGCTGTCGTTGCAAGCACCAATCGTTGCAGCGTCAAAGTGTTCCTATGGTACGACACTCGGTCGCAGTGGATAAGACCCGAGAGCTGAGAAGCGATGTACGTTGACGCAAAAAGGGTGCTGCGATACAAGTACTGTCGGATGCCCCGACGCGTAGGTCTCGAACGTTGTTTGCGTCTCTCCATCCCCTGGCATCACTTTGGGAATTTACAGTGTCATGATTAACTCGGCCGGCTTGATGGGCCAAGAACCCTCCAATTCTCTGCCACAACAGCTACGCATTCTGTATATCCCCGGCCCGAAAAGTCCTCGGAACTGGCTTTGCGAGGCCTTGGATGGCGAGCAGGTTTGTCGTGTCGAGATCATTGAGTCGTCCTGCCTGGCTCTCGCTCTGGAGAAGCTTCGCGAGGAGACTTTCGACGCCGTATTAGTGGATTCTGATGCCGACTCACGTGATTGCCATACTGTCATCGAGGCGATTCGTGCAGGCTCTCACGACCATCAAGCGGTGATCATTTTGGGAGACGAGTCGAATAGTTTGCTTGCGACCCATTGTTTTGAAGCGGGTGCCGACGGCTTCGTCGCCGTCCAAACCTCGATCCCTCGAGAGCTTTTGTGGCAGATCGCTCGTGCCGCCGAGCGAGGTCGTTTGCGTGCTGAAAACGCTCAATTACGACAACGTCAACAGCGTCACACAGTAATCGAACGAGATGAGGTACTCAAACTAACCTCAGAGCAAGAGGCGATTCTCCGTTTGGCCGCCTCCGTGACCGAGGCGGGTGAAAACGAACCACCGGAATTGACCTGGTTGAGCGAAGAGTTGCACGAACTATTGAAGGCAAGCGTGATTATGGGGTCCGGCAACCTATTCCAAGAGATCAATCGATTCGTCGATCGCATTCGTGAAACGCAGACGCCACGTTATACCGTGATGACTCGATACTCCGATGTACTGCGAGACATGCTTGAGGAGTTGGGAACTCGCAGCTCGCGCCACGTTTACAATCGCGCCAACCTCTTGCTAATCGACCTGTTGCTCAAGCTATCCGGTCCCCGGGACGCTGAGCTGATGAATCGAGCTGCTTCGGAGAAATGTGCATGAAGGTTTCCATTGTCATCCCGATCTACAACGAGATCGAGAATCTGCAGATCCTGCATGGTGAGATTCGCGAGGTCATGGACCGTTTGCCCGACGAATATGAAGTCATCTTCGTTGACGATGGTTCGAACGACGGTAGTCAGCAACGGCTCCAACAGATGGCCCATGACGACCCGCATGTCCGAGTCGTTCAATTCCGACGCAACTACGGCCAGACGGCTGCGATGCAAGCGGGAATGGAATCGGCATCGGGCGATGTGATCGTAACGATGGACGGTGATCTTCAGAATGACCCTCGTGACATTCCTCAAATGCTAGATCGCATCCAAGTCGGTTACGATCTCGTGCACGGCTGGCGCAAGGATCGACAAGATGCGTGGCTCAGCCGAAAGCTACCGTCTAAGCTTGCCAATCGTCTGATCTCCTGGTCAACCGGACAGAAGATCAACGATTTAGGATGCACGCTGAAGGCGATCCGTCGGGAGATTGCGGACGAGCTAGAGCTTTATGGTCAAATGCATCGCTTTATTCCAATCCTGGCAGCCGAACGTGGTGCACGTTGCTTTGAGATCGTGACTCATCACCGAGCTCGCAAGTTCGGCACTAGCAAATATGGAATCACGCGTACCCTGCAAGTGCTGCTAGATTTGTGCACCGTTCGCTACATGCAGGACTATTTCTCCAACCCCATGAAGCTGTTTGGTCGCATCGCAGCCGGCTGCTTGTTCTTAGGTAGCAGTTGTTTATTCGGCGTGGTCGCGATGAAGTCGCTGCAAGGCGTCGACATGACGGGCAACCCACTGCTGTTGCTGGGAATCTTTTTCTGGCTGGCCAGCATTCAGTTACTGAGCCTGGGTCTGTTGGGCGAGGTGAATGCGAGGATCTATTTCAATCGCAACGGCAACCGTCCATTCGCGATTGCTTACAAGACAGGTTTTGAGAAACCGGAAGCGGTCCAAAAAGCAGCCTGAGCTGCATCCGCAACGAAAAGAAACGGATTGGATCTCGCAGCAAGAGAGCGAGTCCCACTCGCTCTTAAAAAGACCGCAAGCCCAGCAGCTCGCGTTGATGCCTCACCTTACTTCACGCGATAGTCGGGATTGTCCGGATCGAAGTCGGCATCGGTGTAACCGACATTCAGCTGCAACTTTGTATAAGTGTACTGCTCAAGCAAGCGTGGCTGCCCTTCTTTGACGGGCGGTGCATAAGCTTCGTAGTGAACCGGCAGATTAAGTTCATTATCAACAAAGACACGTGCTTCGTAAAAGTCGCTGTCTGAGTCCGCCGTTTGATTCTTGATCACGATCCCAGTTGCGGATCGACCGTTGATTTTAACGTCTTCGAGATACTGCACATCACAGTCATATTTTCTTTGATCTCGAGCTCGCTGCACCAACCGCAATAGCAGGTTATCGATTCCGAACTCGGTGATCGGATAACGATTTTCACTCATTGCCAGATCGCTGTTCGGATCCAGTCGAGTCGTAACAAAGGCGAAGCGAATCCCGCCATTTCGCACGAACATTTCACCGTCGTTCTGGCCCTCAACAAAAAGCACTTCGCGACCGGCGACGTTCTTTGGTTTGAGGAACTTCATGTAAACCGAAAAAGGCACCTCGAGTTCGCCATTACGAACTCGACGATTTCGCACCTTGGCGTGAATAAACTCGTGGTTACCGAGCCGTCCACTCACGCGTTCACGACGAACCATAATGCATGAGTAATCCCTCACATTCTGCTGCACATCGCGATAAGCGACTTCGGCCTGCTGAATGATCGGCAAAAGCGGATGACGCTCCTCAGCGCCAGGATCACCGGTCGGCAAGCGGAATGTGGTGCGAGGCTTAGCCTCCTCGGCACTGGCAGTGTGTGCCAAGATCACAAACGAACCCAACCAACTCACCGCAAGGAGAACAGATACATTGAGACACGGCTTGAGCCGCAACCTTCGGCCCTCCGCGCAATCCCAACACCCGTTACACTTGGTCGATCTCATTCTGCTAATCCAACTCATCTTGATCAAGTAACTCGTCACGGTGGAGATCCATCCCGCCACAGAGCTTCCTGCATATCTGAATGAACGAACATCCGTCAATGCATAAACAAGGCAATCTCCTCGACGGGCAACATTTCGTGGCGTCGCCCTCGGGATCTTACCGAACGCAACGAATTTGCCAAACGAATTTGTCGTTTGTGCAGGTGGTTGCAACAAGGTCGACAGCTGCTGGATAGCACCGCCGACATCGTTGAGAAACCGTCTTAACCGTAATAAAACTACCTGCTTTAAATGCTTGAGCATAAGAGCGTAGCTCACGAATCGGCTCATACGAGTTTTCTCCTCTGAGTAAGACACTAAATGTCTCAGGGCCCATCTCCCGTGTTGGACCCTGACTAAGGCCTCTTCTGCAGTCAGCGTGCCAAGTGAGCATGGATCTCGAGTAAGTCATGAGCCAGCAGTCCCATCTGATCGGTTAAGATCGTCGTTTCAGCAGCATCCGAAGCCAAAGCAATCGGAGCGGACTACAATGAAACATTCGTAGTGTCTTCAGGCTGACGACAACAACAAATCAAACAAGCCACGCCAGCGATTGCAGGACGGCTAGCAGAATGGATGACCTCAACCTAAATCTGATGT
>Ga0163179_10003796_pt1 | contig 10209 bp, 10 predicted proteins | sample AtlANTMetagenome_FD_109643 | JGI IMG/M metagenome (GOLD analysis project Ga0163179, IMG submission 109643) | Marine eukaryotic phytoplankton communities from the Atlantic Ocean - Atlantic ANT 2 Metagenome | ecosystem: Environmental > Aquatic > Marine > Oceanic | place: North Atlantic Ocean... | reverse complement strand
CATTATCATACTTTGCTAAATTAGCGGAAAGTTAATGAAAATCAAGCCTCTTAAACATTGTAGGTTGTCCCAAATGAAGTTCTTCTACTGGGACCCCAAAGATGATCCAAGAGAGCCTGAATATTGGGAAGACTCACCTTCGGGTGGGTCTTTTTTATGACAACAATGTAGTATTTTCAGTCTTAATTAGGAATGGATCAATATATTGTGAGTTTCTGTCGTATCTCATTATTCTCTTAAGATCCTGTAAGAATACTTGTATATATTCTGGTCTTAGAAGATCAATACTTCTTTTTTGTTCATTTCTATCAGTTTCGTATTCCCAGTTAGAAATACCTGAAATTGGTGATATCTCTGAAACCCCATTATATTGAATTAATTCTTCGTTTGTCTTACCAACCCATGTTGCATTTAATGGCCAGATAGTTCCTGGACCTGCAATTTTAAATGAAGAATCTACTCTTCTTCCACTTTCTATTATTAATCTATTTTTATCATCTCTAACTTCAATAGTTTCATAGTGATGAACATTGTTTACATTGGATAGTCCATACTTATCTACTGTATAGTTGTATAAATGTTGATCTGATAATGGCCAATCATTGTTTATATTTGTTATACCAGCAGTAAGAACAACTACAAAATCTAAATCTGGTGAACCATATACTTCATCAGCAACAGTATCTGGTCTTGCATCATCTGCAATAACAAATTTATTAAAAACTGTTGCAGAATCTGATAACCAATCTAAAACTTTAACTTTTCTAAAAAAGTTTTTAACAATGATATATTCACCAGATCCTGTCTTTGTTGACAGGGGTGATGGATAACTTGCGTTAGGTAACTGTCTAAAATATCCCATTAGTATCCTACTCCTGGTACATCGTCATTGTAATCTTCAGCATATATTGGATTTGTTTCTTTGAATGTCATTTGCATTTTAATATGTACTGGGGTTCCATCATCATATGTTGCATAATTTCCATTCCCTGTATAATTAACGCTTAATGCTGCTAATGCACAAGGTTTGAATACGTTTAAAAATGGATGCGATTCGCCTCCACTTAAGTATCTAAGTAAAAATAAATCTGGAGCTGCTACAAATGCACCTGCATTTGCTCCACCACTAGAACTGTATACATTATTTGATCCTAGACCATCTGCTTTAGCTGCCATAGCTTCTTTTAGAGATCTTATAATTTTCAGTATTCTTCTACCTTCATCAGGTTCTCTTGCAGTAAAGGTAACATCAAACCTAAACTCTCTCAAATTTACAGAGTCAAATAATAATTCTTTGTTTGAGTTTAATATCTGCCCTGATCCTCTTGATAGAACACTATTTGGTGTTACATTTGCTCCAAATTGATTAACTGCCAGTCCTGCTAGTGTAGATCTTAATGTATTGGATAATGTTCCATAATTTTCTAACCCATTTATCTCTACTCCTTGAGTAGCCATAGTCATAAGGTTATCCCAATTATCTTTAGCACCACCTTGCATTAAAGAGTTGGCAATATCCATACCCATTATAGTAAATAGGTTCATTGTACTTTCACCCCAAGTTACAGAGGTAGTATCACTTATTTGCTGTGGGATTGGTAATTCTATATAAAATTTTGTTTTTTCTTTAAATCCTCCTGCCTTTGCTCCTCCATCTTTATATTGATTATATCTACTATTCATACCTCTTCCCAGAGTAGTATTATATTTTAATCTAGATCCTCCTGCTTCAAATTTATCCATATCTTTTTGCATACCTTCCAATCCACCTTCATACTTACCTCCTATACCTTCTCCAGCTTTAGGTGGTTCATATTTAACTGCTTGTATTAGCAAACTATCTTCTTTAGAATTTACCGATCTATTTAATGGATATGATAAAAAGAATGGATTGCCATATCTTGATGGTTTTTTTGCACCAGTTTGAGTTGTTTGTTCGGTTGTTCCAGTTGTTTCTGGAACCACAGTGGTTGTAGATTTATTCTTTCTACCCGAACTTGTTCTAGTAGAAGAGAACTTTTCTCTCCACTTCGCTCTTCTCTGATTACCATTTAAACGTGGTGGCATTATCAATCTACATTACATTATCATCTATTTATACATTCATACGGAATCTTGCAAAAGGTACTCCATCAAGATCTTGTAATTCGTCTTGAGTTATCTCATATAATCCACCTATAATCTCATTCCATGTATAATTTCTATGAGTATTCCAATGAAAATTAATTCCACGAAATCCTTTTTCATAAACATCAGTGACTGCAACCATTGGATGTTGATCGTATCTTAGATTTGGTGTTTTTGCATTGTATATGAACACATAATATTTTCCTTCTTGTGGAACTTTACCACCTGCTGTTAATGATTCTGTAATTTTTGCCATTAAATCATCAGGGTGCTCAGTACCTATTAGATTGTCACGTATATGTGATATTCTATTCCTTTGCTCTTCTTCTTGTTTAGATTCTTCTGTTGTAGTAGAAGTAGTTTTTTCTCTTGATTTTGTTGCAGTTGTTAGGGTGCTTCTAGTTTTTTTTGCCTCTTCTTTAGCATCAATTTTTGCTTTTACTTCATCATATGAAGGACCACCAGTTCTTCTTTTAGCTCTTCTTGCCATTACTTAATACCTAGTTCTTTTTCAGTAACTACTTTAAACTCCCATTGTCTATCATCACAAAAGTCTTTTGCTGCTTGCCATTTTGCTTGATTTTTAGCATATTCATATGCTTCACGTATATATCCTCTAGTTTGTCTTTTTGGTTTTTTGGGAGGAGAACATTGTTTTAGTGGTTTTACTTCAATAACATAGTTTTTAATAGCACCATTAGTTTCTTTTATCTTCATATAGAAGTCTGGAAAATACCTATGAACCTTATTATCTACGGGAGATCTGTATGGTAATGCTATTTCTTCACTAGCCCATTCCAACACATTTTTGTTTTGATCACAGTAAACCATAAACTTTCTTTCCCACAAAGACCTAAAAATTATACCTGTAGGATCACCTTTATACTTATTAGGATGTGATGGTCGATATTTTCCTTTATAAGCCATCTAAATAGAAATGATATAGTAGGACTATTTAGAGTGCCTGTTCCAATACCAAAGAAAATATCTCAGTTACTACCTACATTTCAGAATGTAGCACAGTCATCACACTACATAGTTGAGTTTGGATTACCTAATTTTGGACCAAATGATCAACCTTCATTAACACAATATCTTAGATCAAAGGGAGTTGATGATAGATTTGATCTTAGTGAGATTGGATTGATGTGTAGTAAAGCAGTTTTGCCTGGTAGTGCTTTTGCTACGATTGATGCTGTGGGTGAATATCAGGGAATTGCTGAGAGGATGCCACATACTAAAAAGTTTGTTCAAATGTCTTTAGAGTTTTATGTTGATAATGAATATAAAGCACTTAAATTTTTAGAGCATTGGATGGAGTATATTAGTAATGGTTCTGGTAGTAGTAATTTAGAAGATGCTTATCATTATAGAATGAATTATCCAAGAGCATATAAATCTCATAGTACAAAGATTACTAAATTTGAAAAAAATTATAGACAATCAATTGAATATGGATTTCGTGGATTATATCCTATTGAGTTGAACTCAACAACCGTTCAATATCAAAACTCTCAGGTTTTAAAAGCAACTGCATCATTTAATTATGATCGATATGTTTGTGGTAAAACTACAACTGGGGATGTTGCTTCTAGAAGAGATAGAAACAAAAAATCAGCATCAAATAAAATGGTTATGGGTGAAGGAGTATCACTCTTAAATCCAGCAGCACAAATTGGAGTAGGAAATAGAGATCTAATACCTGCACGAACTGCAGAAGAAATAGCCTATAGTAATCAACTTGGCGAGAAATTATTTGGATCAGGATCAGGTAATCAAAGTACTAGTGAAAATACTTGGTTTGATGCATAAATCCTAAATAACCTCTATAAATAAAATTAATTGAACTGAGCATATTATGCCTTTACCACAGATTTCAACACCATCTTATGAGTTGGTTATACCTTCATCAAAAAAGAAAATAAAATTTAGACCTTTTTTAGTAAAGGAAGAGAAGATTTTAATTCTTGCAATGGAGAGTCAAGATAATAAACAAATCGCAAATGCAGTTAAAGATGTTATTTCTAGTTGTATTCTTACTAAGGGTATAAAAGTAGAAAGACTTGCTACATTTGATATTGAATATCTATTTCTTAATATTCGTGGTAAGTCTGTTGGAGAAGAAGTTGAGGTAACTATTACTTGTCCAGATGATGGAGAAACGCAAGTTCCTGCTGTTATTAATTTGGATGAAATTAAAGTTATTATAGATGAAGATCATTCTCCAGATATTAAATTGGATGATCAGTATACATTAAGGATGAAGTATCCTTCTATGGATGAGTTTATAAAAACCAATTTTGCTGTTGATGGTGATTTAAATGTTGATGATACTTTTAAGTTAATTGCTTCTTGTGTTGACCAAGTTTATTCTGAAGAAGAGTCTTGGGCAGGTGTAGATTGTACTAAAAAAGAGTTATCTGAATTTGTTGATTCTCTTAATTCAAAGCAATTTAAAAGTGTGGAGAAGTTTTTTGAGAGTATGCCTAAATTAAAGCATGTTGTTAAAGTAACTAATCCAAAGACAAAGGTTGAAAGTGATGTTGTAATGGAGGGGTTGCAAAGTTTTTTCGGGTGAGTATGGCACATGAAGATCTTGCGTCATACTACAAAATTAATTTTGCCTTAATGCAACACCATAAATATAGCTTAACAGAGCTAGAGAATATGTTACCTTGGGAAAGAGAAATTTATCTTACTCTTTTACAACAGTATATTGAAGAAGAAAATCTCAAAGCACAACAAGAATCAGGACTTAGTTAATGGCACCAGCATCCCCACTTACAGGAGGAATACAAGCAGTAAGGAGATCTGTTCCAGCTTCAGCTTTTACAAGCAAGACTGCAGCACCTACTGTTGCTCAGCCAGATAGTATAACTACTAGTTTACTTAATAGAAATAGTTTAGCTTTAGGTTCTGTATCTGAACAAATATCTAGAGTATCTAATCAAGTAGCATTTTTAAATCAGGGATTATCGAAACTTAATAGTGGGTTGAGTGTTTCTGCAACTTTAGAAAGGCAGAGATCTCAAGCAGAGGCAAAAAGACAGGCAAAATTAGCAGAACTTAAGTTAAGAGAAGGAAAAGAAGGTGCTATAGAAAATAAGATACAGAATGCTTTACAGTCTCCAGTAAAAAAAATAGGTTCAAAAGTACAATTTGGATTGCAGAGATTAGCTAATTTCTTTACTATTATTTTAGGTGGATGGATAGCAAATGGTACTATAAAACTTTTTGAAGCTTTATCTACTGGCAATACTGAAAAACTTAAGGAAATACAGAGGAATATATTAGGTAATCTTGCTTTTGTTGGTGGTAGTTTATTTTTAATACAAGGTGGACTGCTATTATTATCTGCAAAAGTTGCTAAACTAGGATTTACTTTCTTAAAATGGGGTGGTGGTAAATTATTTGGAAAACCTATAAATTATCTTGCTACTTTATTGGCTAGTCAGTTTGGTCGTCTTACTGGTGGATTAGCTAAAGGTGGTGCTCCTGTAACTGGTGCTTTAGCGGATAGAGTTTTTAAAAGTAATACTAGAAAAAATGTTACTAGAGTAAAACCTGGTACTAATGTTCCTATTATTGGTGGAGCAGTTCAGGTTACTAGTGATGTTATAGGTGGCAAAAATATAGGATCTTCTATTAGAGATACTAGTGTTGCTATGACAGCATCTACTATTACAGATAAGGCAGTAGATAGAATACCTATGCCAAAAAGATGGAAGTTCTTAGCTAGAACTGCTGCTGGTATTCTTTCTTGGGTAACTTCTTATGGTTTATCAGAAGCAGTATTTGGTAGAGGAGAGCAACAGAAAGAAAATGAAGTTGAAGGTGATACTAATGAAATAGATAGTGGTAATATAATGCCTAGTATGATGAGTCCTCTTGATGAGAAGGAGGTTAGTAAATCATTACAACCTAAAAGAGAGGATTTTGGGCAAGGAAGAGGTGGTGCTAAAGCATTTGCACAAGCTAAGAAAGATTTTAAATTATCTAGTGCCGAAGGTATAATTCCAGTTTCTAAGCAGAAGACTATTGCTTCTACTATTGCTAGTAGTTCAGATATGGATGATAGTCCTATTTTTGTTCCTTCACCTATAATGGGTGGTGGAACAGAACCTAGTGCATCTTCTTCCTCTGGCAGTCCTAGTAGAGGTGATGGTGGCATTCCTAATATACCATCATCCAATCCTGCAGTTAGGAAGTATCAGTTAGTTGCTAAAAAGCATTATCAGGTAGTATAATATGGCAAATAATAATCAGATAGTTAGAAAATCTTTACTTAAGTCATCCATTAGTCTTAAGACTATAAACAAATCGGTTAGTTTTTTATCTAAAGATTTAAAAAGATCTACCAATCTTATATTAAATACTAATAAGGTTACTAATGAAGATAATAAGTTTAAAAGATCTTTAATTGGAAAGGAAAATACTTGGTTTAATAGGAGAAGAGAGCAAGTATTAAGGAGAGAAAAGGAAGATGTTACAGAAGCTGCTACAGTTGGAGGTGCTATAAAGAGAAGAGGAAAGGTTCTTGGTGCTAGTACCAAGGGATTTTTGGGTAGAATATTAGATGTTTTTGGTATTCTATTCATAGGATGGTTAGTTACTAATCTACCTAAGATTTTGAATGTTGCTAACAGTATGAGTAAGTTAATACAAAGTGCTGTTTCTATTCTTGGTGGATTTTTAAATAATACTATTGGAATTTTGACTAGTCTTGGTGGAGGATTATCTGAGATTTTAACTAAAACAATAGACGTAGGTAAACCCGAAAAAGAAACTGAATCTATAAAGAAAGGTTTTGATGATATGCAAAGGGGAGCTAGTATGTTCTCTAGTGATGTTGATAGGAGTATTCAGACATACTTAGATCCTGCTACCTATGGATTAACTAGTTGGGATGATCCAGAAATGGAAGAGGAAGAAGAAGATTTGGAAGATAATAAAACTGATAAAGATGAAGAACCTAGTGACATTAAAGAAGAGACTGAAAAACCACAAGAGAAGGTAGAAGTAAAAGTAGAACCAAAAGAAAATTTAGTTATGGGTGGTCCAGATAAAAAACCAAACGATTCTGATGCATTGATGATGGATACTCCTGAAGATGATCCTGCAATTGCAAATAATCCAAATATAAATCTAGAAGATAGATTTAATAATGGTTATATACCTCAAAGAATGATTAATGGAAAGGAAAATCCAGATTATGCTGAGTATAAGGAGTGGTTAAATGCACCAGGTGGACTTGAGATGTTTAAGGATGGTGGTATTATAAAAGGAAAATCACATGCGGAAGGTGGAGAGAATATTAATGTTGAGGGTGGTGAAGCTGTTATACCTAAGAAGAGTGTAGATAAATTAGGACCAGAATTTATTAATAGAATTATTGAAGGTAATGCAAATAAAATTACTAAATTAAGAGCAGGAAGAAGTTTATTAGAAAAACTTGTTGAGCAACATAAAGAAGAAAATGATGGTCTTATAACATATGATGAATATAATGAATTAAAGGCAGCAACAGTAGGTAAATTAAAAGAACATCTTAGGAGTCTAAATTTTGATTCTACTAAGAAACAACCTGAACAAGTAACACCTAAGAAACAAGAGCAACCTAAAGTTGATGTTCAAAAATCTAAAATAAATAAGATATCATACAATGGTATGAAGAAAAAAAGGAAGATAGTAACAGTGCCAATACCTAATACTCAACAGAGTCAAATGCCACCTATGTCACCACCACCTTCTGGTGCATCACTCAAAACTCCACATACAATGACTTCAGGTGGATTAACTATAGGTGATATTCAATCATTAATGCTATCTTATACTTAATTAAATGTCATTAAATAAATCAATATACGAAGAAATAATAATAGAATCTAGAGATGGTAAACGAACCGTTGATATAGCACCTGGTGTTATTATGCTAGATTATTTTGAAGATATTTTTTCTCCTACCATTAGTGCTAGATTAGTTATTGTTAATACTGGAAACACTATACAAGGTCCTGATGGAAAATTAGAATCAATTTATCATGGATTACCTTTAAGAGGTGGAGAAAGAGTTAGTATAAAAGTTGCTGGTAATAGTGAATTAAATCCAGGTTTAGATTTTGCTAGTGATAAAGAAAAATATTTTTATGTTTCTAGTATTACTAATATTGATGCAACTACAGAACAAGAATCTTTTATATTAAATTTAGTTTCTCGTGAAGCAATAACAAATGAGACTGTAAGAGTTGGTAGAAGATATAATACTGCGTTTAAAATATCTGATTCTGCTAAGGACATTGTTAAGAATTATTTAAAAACATCTAAAAGAATAACCGCAGATGAAACTCAAAATAAATATGGATTCATCGCCAATATGAGAAAACCATTTACAATATTAACATGGTTAGCATCAAAGTCGGTTCCTGCATCCGTAAGTGGTAAAGATGCTACTGCTGGATATGTTTTTTATGAAACTAAAAGTGGATATTATTTTAAGTCTATTGATTCTTTAGTTTCGAGCGACCCATATGAAAAGGAATATTTTTATACTCAAGTTAAGGAAATGAGTCCTAATAATGATTATAAAATATTAGAATATGTTACTAAGAAAAATGAAGATATATTGGGTAAATTAGAAAGAGGTGCATATGCTAGTCAGAGAGTATTCTTTAATCCTTTAGATTTTACATATACAAAACAATCTGATGGTTTGTTTAAGTTAAGTGATTATCAAAGAAAAAGTGAGAATCTTGGAAAAGATATATCTTTGCCTAATATTGATGATAATAGTGATAAGAGTTTGGGTGATATTGCAAGTAGAAATGTTGCAGGTATTTTAGATATTGGTACAATGGAGGATGGAGTATCAACTGAAGAGAATGCAGATCCTGCAAAGACTCAATCTCAAGCAATGATGAGATATAATTCAATCTTTACACAGTCCATGAAGATGACCGTATCATCTAATACTAATTTAGAGGTTGGTATGATTATTAAGTGTAAGTTTCCAAAAGTTACCCGTGAAGGTAATAAAACTGATGATTCTGAGCAAAGTGGACTATATATGATTAAGGAGTTATGTCATCATTTTGATTCTAGTGCATCCTATACTTCATTACAATTAATAAAAGATACTTACGGGGAAAGATGATAGAAGAAAGTCTATTAAAAAGTAATTTTGTAGGAAGAGATGGTTTTATTTGGTGGGTAGGCCAAGTAGCACCAGAGGATGCTCAAGGCGATCAAATAAATGGTGCTGGTTGGGGTAATAGGCGTAAAGTTCGTATTATGGGATATCATCCTAATAATACTGTTGAATTAAAAGATAAAGATCTTCCTTGGGCACAAGTATTGTTGCCAGTTACTGCTGGATCTGGTAAAGGTAATAAAGCATCAACTATATCATTATCACCAGGTGATAATGTGACTGGATTTTTCTTAGATGGTGATGATGCACAATTACCAGTAATTACTGGTGTTTTTGGTAATACTTTATATGGTGCTACTGATGAATATTCGTCTCCATTTGTACCATTTACTGGATACACTAGTAAAGTTAAAAATGATGGATTTTATCTGGCTAAAAATGAAACTAATGAAGAGAACTCACAATCTCAAAAATCTCCAAGACACGTTTCTCCTAAATTAGCAAAACAAATTGGTGAAAGTGAGAGAGCAGTTTCCAGAATGGTTGGAGAAACTGTTGTATTTGGTAGTGCTAGTCCTACTGCAACTATAAGTAAGATAACCAGTGAAGTTGATAGTATGGTTAATGCAGTCCAAGACTTAAAGGGGGGTGTTGGTGCAGTAAAGGGTAAGATGAATAAATTGCTCAGTGAAAAAACTGATAAAATTGCTGGTTTAGCATCTGGTATTGTAGGTAATATGACCAATGGTTTGTATAAAGGTATGGCTCCCTCACTGAATGGTGGGTTAAATGCTTTATATGATAAGGTATTTGCTACAACATTTGCTGCTACTAAAAAACGTTCTATTGCAAAGCAAGCTGGTGCAGCAGCACAAGCAGCAATGATGTTACCTGTTCAAGCAGTTCAAAACTTCTTACCTTGTGCTGTAGGTAAT
>Ga0163179_10003795_pt1 | contig 10209 bp, 7 predicted proteins | sample AtlANTMetagenome_FD_109643 | JGI IMG/M metagenome (GOLD analysis project Ga0163179, IMG submission 109643) | Marine eukaryotic phytoplankton communities from the Atlantic Ocean - Atlantic ANT 2 Metagenome | ecosystem: Environmental > Aquatic > Marine > Oceanic | place: North Atlantic Ocean... | reverse complement strand
TATTTATTAAAGACATCTAAAAAACCTTTTAAAAGTTGACTCCAGCTTAATTTGAATGTTTATGTTCCTTTAGAGGATTGAAAAAATACTAAATCAAACCCAATACTATTTAAAGATCGGATGGCTACTGTTGAAACCGATGCCGAATAATCTAAAAAAACTATATTTGATTAATGTAACCTAACCAAATAATTTTCGTATATTCTGCTATAGAATCCCATGAACCCATATTAGTTTTGTGGTGGGTATGAAGTTCAAAAAACATATCCACCACCTTGACTATATTTCCCCCTAATTTTTTTAATTGCTAGAATCAAATTCAATACTTCAGGTTGCTTGTTTTTCTCATGCAGACTTGGGCCAAAAATTCGAGAGCTCGTTCTTCTGTTTATTTCTGCATTCAAAGCAAAATTCTACCCCTTCCCACTCCACGTAATTGACCTTATAAAGCCTAATTTTCTCACTTTTAATCCCTTTTGACCTAACTTGTTACTCCAAAACCCCTAATACAACCGTTTTGATTTGTGTCGTAATTTCATCTTGAAACAACGAAATTTTTCCGTATCTGGCTTGTTGAAGCAATAAGATTTCTTGCATTTATCTAGATTGGTAATCTGTTGCCCACCCCAAATATATTTTCAGCCTTTATACCTGTCTTTTTTCAATTTTTCGGCTAATGTGCTTGTCAATCCCTAATAACATCAGCCTGATATTGACTATTCCATTCAAAAAAACAATTTCACTTCAGGCCTGAAAAGGCCACTGTCACTTTTTAATCAACGCTTAATTATTACCGTTTTTCTCGGTATTTTGAGTACAGAGAATTCTATAAGATTGCCTCTCATTGCAAATCATTCCCGTGTGTTAATTTTATTCTTATCTCTCGAAGATGATACAACCCCGAGGTCTTGATTTAAAGGTGGGATGTCAAGTTTTCAGATTTTACTTTACTCTGGTGTAAGAAATAATCGAGTCTATTTATGCCCGATTATAAGATCTAATTTTCCATAGGTATGTGGTGTAATTTAATCCAAATTCCATGACGATGACGATTTTTCCTTTGTTAGTTTTACTGAGTCCTGATCTATTATTTCGACCAATATTCGCCTCTTATAATCTAAGATATTCCACCATTAGAATTGGCTCAACCGCCACCAGATACAACTATCTAAGCTGGATTGGACCTAATTTATAAGACAAAGGTGATACAGAGAGGAAAACAAGATAGAAAATAAATATCCTTAACAACACTGAGGATTTATACGTTTTCACCCTCAGAGTTACCTTAATATATTGCTGTTGGTAATCTCTCTCTTCAATCTAAAGAAGTGCTAGGGAAACGACAGGCTAAGAGAGTTTTTTTGTAGTATAGAAATTCGGTAAGATCAAAATTAGATTGAAAAGAAGGCACCATGAAAACAAAAATAACTGAAGTTTTTTTGATCATGTAGTTCTTGTAAGCATGAAACCGTAATGGTAGTGATTAAAAACTAGACCTAGATCTTCATCAAATATATACACCCATACTTCAACAATCAATGGTCCCGACACTATTCGATTTGTGTGATGCGTACCATTTTTTTAATTCTCAGAGCAACTAAAATAAGCGCCCGATAATCAGTAGTAGGTCGGTGATGTGGAATAGATGAAATCAAAAAAGGTGATCTTAAATTAGAGTTGAAAAACGATCAATTCGGTCCTGAAACACAGCGAAATCCGAAGTTGAAGTCCCAATTCTTTGAAGCAAATCTGATACGATCGACTACGCGTATATTGTACATGTTATTAACCCAAGATCCACCTCTTGATACTTTTGAGGATTGACTACTATCATACCAATTTTGACACCATTCCCAAGTGTTGCCCGCCATATCGTACAAACCGTATCCATTGGGATTAAAACTGCCCACCGGAGCTGTTTCATTTCCCCATCGGTCTTTACCACCTATTCCATCAATATTGGCATAATGACGTGCCATCTGCGCGTCATTACCCCATGAATATTCTTTGCCTATTAAACCGCCACGAGCTGCAAATTCCCATTCTTTTTCTGTCGGTAATCGTTTACCTACCCACTTAGCATAAGCCATTGCATCGTTCCAACTAATGCAAATCATCGGATTTTTGTCAGTTGGAGAATATGTATGAACATCATTCCATTTAATTACTTCATCGGTTTCATAATTTGACAATTCTAAGAATCTCTTAAATTGGCCAACCGTAACTTCAGTAATATCCATCCAAAAATTTTTGGTATTATTCGAAGATGGAATAGCAACCATTACAGATTTATCTTTTTGCCAAACGATTTTTCTAGCTTTAACGTTTTTCAACTCCTCAGCATTGGAAATTAATGGTACTTTTTCTTCTGCAGCATAAATTGAAAAAGCCAATAAAAATAAAAAATAACAACTAATCTTTTTAATCATTGAAATTACCTTTCTTTATCAGACCAATCTTGTGCCATTTGCAGGTGAATGAGCATCACTATTACACATTGGCTACCTAATAGTAATGACTATTAGAGTGTATAGATAAAATTTTATTTATTGAAATTTCTAGATCAGAACAGACAAAAAACCTTACAAATACTCGTAAATGCGCAGAATATTGCAACTCTAAAAATCTATCTTTTGACACGAGTGGAAATCAATTTGAGTCTGAGGATAAGAAGTTTAGCATTGAAAGATTGTTGTTCAGATTCTGATATATTTTTTTGCTAAATATTGTTTTCATTTTTCATTTTTCTGGCATTCATAAAGCTTTTAATAAAGCTGAATAAAGCTAATATCGTTGAAACAATCATGATTATTATTCTTATAACGGCGCCAATATCTGATCTACGGATTGAGCTCATTAAAGGAACGATCAAACCTAATAAAATTAGAAATGTAAATATTACGGCTATATGTGCAATTAATTTATTTTCATTTTTTATCCCTGGACTCATTATCAAAAGTGAAATGCCGAAAAATACTGGGATCAAAGATGTAATAGATGGTGTTTCTGACTTTACATAGCCAAAAATACCGAAAAAGCACAAAAAGATAGAATTAACAAGACTCGAATAAAACGGTTTTAGTGTAATCATGTCTATTATTTTGTTATTAGGATACTTACTCTTATTCTTGAGAATATTAGTTTAATTTTTATTCAAAAACAAAAAAGAATGAAATACAGACCTAATAGCAAAAAACGTCAAGTTTATTGACTTGTACCAAATTAAAGAAACGTTCTATAAGAATCTTGATTATGAATTAGAAAATACTGCCTAATAATCATTCTGGAAGTGTTGGTGGTATCTTTTTTCCTTTACAGTTGTCATCACAGCACTCTGAGTAAAGGAATTGATGAATACGGCCTCATTGTTGGTCCTCTTCGTGATATGCAGAGATTCTAAACTACTTGGACGAGGAAGGACATCATCATTAAAAATGAACAACTGGAAAAAATTAAGTTACTTTTCTACAGGCCGAATCCACTGTCGTAAAGTGAGCCAAAGATAGTGATAGCAAAAAATGTATCCGTTGCTACTCCCCCAGGCAAACGGTATAGGCAAAGGCTGGGCTAACTAAGCGAATCAATCACTAAGAAGTAATATCTAAAAAATGCATAGGAAGGTTAGAGTAACGCCGAAGGTGCGAAAAAAATGGAGGGAAGGCGGTTAAGGCAAATATAGCACTTAATAAAAAAGCGTAAATCTTCATACCAAAAGCATGATAGTGTGTGAAGCGAGCTAACTTTCCAATAGATGGACCCGCACTTGGTTCAACTGACGCAAATACTTCTTCATAAGTCTCTAAAGAATAATCAGGTTGGTTCCCATCAGGGTGCCAACTAACACAATAGGCTTCCATGATTGGCTGAACGATATCAACGTATTCTTCTTGTGTCCGACCATTAGTAATCCATTGTTCGATAGTAGTTTTATCCTATTCGTCTGATAAGTATTCTCTCATACTCTCATTGATTTTTACCTTAACAAGGTCTGGCTTCGATCTCCACGGTAAGTTACAACAATATCTTGGACAGTTGCTAAATCTGAGACGTCTGCATCTGCTTTACGAGTATTTACCTGTAAGTTAATTTCAGCAAACAGGTAGGAAAACAGAGACGAGAGAGTCTATAACCAGCGGCATCTAACTTTAACGAGTCTTTGAGTTGTTGTAAGCGATAACTCAATTGCCGTTTCTTGTTTTCTTCTGCTTCATATTTCTTTTGAGTATGCTAGGCTGAAAGTATTGCATCGGCTAAAGCATCTAGTAAATTATCCATTTGATGAGCGGTAGTTGCTACTTGATTGACTTGATCTCCTGGTGGGTTATTCCAAGTTTTGTTGTTACTCAACGATATAACGTTACAAATAGTTGGGTGGTGGACTAGGCGACGAAATGATCCAAATGATACCGTCTGTGGTAGCCGCAACCGATGAGACCTATAGTAATAGGTTTGTATGACTTCCCCCAAATATCTTGGTTATTATGATACAGGGCTCAATAAAGTTTTCCACCAAACCTCAGAAAGCGTGCTGAGATCAGGTCTAATCTCTATCGCTCATAGCATTCTAAAACTGGCCTTGCTCTTGTAATGTAGAACCACCTGATTTTTCAGCTGTCGTTACAACTGAACTGGCAAAATACAAACCGGGTTTGGGATTTTTGCCACGAAGCCGGTTGCTCTCAAATTACCAGTCTGGTGATCAATTTGAAAAGTTACCACTGTGTCCGTGTCTTGATTTCCAACAATCAGGAACTTACCGGTAAGGTCGATAGCAAAATCGCGAGGAGTTTCGCCTAGGGTTGGGGTGTGACCAAGTGCAGCTAGCTGGCCATCTTCAAATATGAATCTAGCTATGCTGTTATGCCCCCTATTAGAAGCATAGACATAACGGCCATCCGGTGTCACGGCAATTTCTGCGCAAGATGGGGTAGCGTTTGTGCCGAGAGGTAGTGTCGAAATGGTTTGCAACGGATTTAGCAGACCATTGTAGTATGCATAGACAATAATAGTAGCATCCATTTCATTCAGAACGAATGCGTATCGGTTACTAGGGTGAAAAACAAAGTGGCGCGGACCAGCACCTGTATGTGTTTTGACGAAGGCAGGATCGCTTGGCGTTAAGTTGCCTGTTTCTTCATTAAACTGGTAGACTAGGATTTTGTCGAGACCCAAGTCGGGTACGAATAGAAGTCTGTTATCGGCGCTTAAAACAACCGCATGTGCATGAGGGCCAAGTTGGCGTGGATGGTAACTACCAGATCCTTGATGTTGAATAAGAGTTCTTATTTCACCTAATGACCCGTTTTCTCGAATAGGGTAACAAACAATACTACCAGTTTCATAGTTCGCACTCAAAACAAATTTACCGGTTTTATCAACCGTGATGTGACAAGGTAGGCCACCATCTGCTGGTCGATCATTCAAGGAATAAAGAGTATCGCCATCGATGGCCCAAGCGTGTACTTTGGGGTCATCTTCCACTTCTGTTTCTTGAGTAGCATAAATAAATTTCTTTTGTGGATCTATGGCCAGATAAGAAGGGTTGCGCGGACCAACGGTATTGGACAGATAAACTAGCTCCCCGGAGCTTAAGTCCAAGCGACAAAAGTAGATACCTTCCGCTTTCCCATCGACAAATGGCAATTTTTCGGTGTAAGTCCCAATGAAAACAGTCTGAAAATTCATTTGTTCCCCTGGTCTAAGATTCTGATTCTTGTCTAGCTTGTCATATCATCCCATCGGAGTCAATGAAAAGTACTAACAGACTATTGATAGGCGTTTTTAACGCCATAAAGGATGCAAGAACTAAAAGCTAATCCAAACTTTTTGATGGATTAATGCACATTGACTAACCACTGTTGGTATACAAGCTGGGGATCAATCGTATATGGAATAACCAGATAGGGATCAGTATCAGTTACACCCAACCAGAGTATTTATTTGCTTTATTAATAGAATATTATATGTCTATTCGATTAGTAAGCTGCACTTGTAGGCTATACTAATTTCTCAGCTGTGCTTGTTTGACTAATTCCAGACGTTATCGACTATTTAATATTTTTGTTTCACAAACAGGTATTAACCTATAGAGAGTTTAAGAACGATATGATCTTGTCCCGATTGGCTTTTGATAGATGCATGAAATTTCGCTTGGAACGTTCGGCTTCTCCACCATGCCACAAGATTGCCTCTTTTAAGTTTCGTGCCCGGCCGTCGTGCAAAAAATTGGTGTGACCGTTGACCACATTTATCAAGCCAATACCCCAAAGGGGTGGTGTTCTCCACTCTCTGCCATTAGCTGATGCTTCTGGCCGGTTATCGGCTAATCCAGATCCCATATCATGAAGTAATAAATCGCTAAATGGGTAAATTTCTTGATCGGACAGAGCTTTTGAAATAGGGTGAGTTCCCGTTTTGAAATGTGGGCGGTGGCAACTCGCACACCCAATTTTGTCAAAAAGTTTCCTGCCTGAAACTACCTTTGGATCATTCCAATTTCTTTGAGATGGAACAGCGAGTGTTTGCAAATAGAAAGTAATTTTCTGCAAGAATGTATCATTTAATTCTGGCTTACCTCCACTTACTACTTTTTTATTTGGATCGCTTTGAGATATCCATTTCTCATCGGGCATAATGTTGGTTGTAATGCCAATATCATGTAAAAATGCTGTAGCGACTTGTTGAACAATATTTGGTTGCCTTGCCTTCCAACCGAATCGACCGAGAACCATCTGACCTGATATCAAATCAACAACCCAGCTGGGACGGCCAGAAATACCATCTTTATTTTTATCTTCTGCGTCTGAGTATTGAAGAATAACTAGTTCTGGTATTGCTTCTAATAAGCCTAGTCCGTGAACAGCTGGTGCGACTCGGCCAGAAAAATTATTAAAATTGGTTATAATACCAAATGGTATGATTTGGTTACGGATTTTTCCAATAAATAAGAAAATGAAATTAGAGGTGGTCAGTAATCTATTTATGATTATTGATTAAGATAATCTTGATAATCAGGTAGCAGGCCACCAATAGTAATAGGAAGTTATTTAGAATGTGATTCATTGGTGGAAAGTTATGGTAAGGAGGGGAAGTCTGTAATTGAGGTCAATACTTCTTCATCCACAAGATTCGAAGAAGACTTGGGACATGTCTATCCTCGAGAAGGAGCTAGTTCCGGAGATCGACGTTCTATATGCCCTCCGTATCATCGAGATTCAGGATACCATCTACAATCAACCATGTCCGAACCAACTTACTTGCCAACAGCCATGACCCTATGGGGGTATCCGTAGCCAGCAGACCATTGACCAGACAGAATGCCCAAAATGTTCTTCAGACTTTACCATTGGTATCTGGATAAGAGATAACATGTGTACGGGGCACGTTGACTCGTAGAGGTTGAGATTTTGCCTCCATCTATTCTCTTCATTTTCTCTTTCCAATTCTAAATTTAATTTTCATCGTCCTTTCAGGATATGCCTTAATTCATTCTATTAGTGTATATAAGACTTATTTATATACATTCTCATCTTGTTGCAGTTCTTGATTCAATAACTCTCTAAAGGCGGACAATTCTATTAGTCCTGATTCTAGCGAGTCTTCGGGTTATCGTAAACGATAACTCAACTGCCGTTTCTTGTTTTCTTCAGCTCCACATTTATTTTGAATATGCTGGGCTGATTGTGTTCAATCAGTTAAAGTATTTAGTAAATTATCCATTCAATTGCTAATTGATTGACTTGATTTTCTGCTGAGGTGTTTCCAAGTGTTTTTGACTTTGTTTTCGTTTTGTAGCCTGACCAATAATAAAAACCGAAAGCATCCATCAATGTCATTGGTCAATGCAATCTGCTTAATATAGTTAGGTTATCACTATCTTAATTATCAAGGATTCGTAACTATAATTTCAACAACTGCTGTTTAAATTACGATATAAACCAATAGTAATAAAATACAATATACAGATCACAAATTTATTAATCTGAGAAGGATTCATGGTGTGTGTTTGGTCTAACATAATTTTCTGAGGGATCATCTTTGTTGCTAATTAGCAATCGAAGACTGATAAGTGATTTTGTCAATCAGAGAATAACGTCTATTTCAACTGATTTGAGAAGAGACATTTTAAAACAAATTGGGAAAAAGTTAAATAAATGAAAATCTATAAACAATTTTATATTAATGGCAAGTGGGTTGATCCTGTTAAAAAAATTGATTCTTTTGATGTCCTAAATCCAGCTAATGAAAAAGTTATTGGTCAGGTTTCCTTGGGTACACCGCATGATGTTGATAGTGCAGTTATATCAGCGAGAAACGCCTTTAACTTTTTTAGCCAGACTAGTGTTGAAGATAGACTTACACTCCTAGAACGAATAATTGCAGTATATGAATCTAGATATGATGAGGTTGCTGAAACAATTTCGTTGGAAATGGGGGCTCCAATTTCTTTATCAAAAAATGCTCAAGCTAAAAGTGGTTTGACACATTTCAGACAATCTATCGAGGTTTTACATAATTTTCGATGGGAAGAAAGATCAGGAAGTACTCTCATAAGAAAAGAGCCGGTAGGAGTCGTTGGTATGATAACCCCTTGGAATTGGCCAATTAATCAAATCTCATGTAAGGTCGCTCCAGCTTTGGCTGCAGGGTGTACAATGATATTGAAACCTACTGAAATTGCGCCTCTTAATGCCATGTTATTCGCAGAGATTATGCATGAGGCAAATGTTCCAGCAGGCGTATTCAATTTGATTAATGGAGATGGACCGACAGTTGGAGAAGCTATGTCATCACATCCTGACATAGACATGATATCGTTTACCGGATCAACAAGAGCAGGCATAGCAGTAGCAAAAGGAGCCGCAGATACCGTTAAGAGAGTCGCTCAAGAACTAGGTGGTAAATCACCCAACATAATTCTCGAGGATTCCGATTTCGAATCAGCCATAAAAAGCAGCACAGAGCACTGTTTTAACAATAGTGGGCAATCTTGTAATGCTCCAACTAGAATGTTGGTTCCTGAAAACAGACACAATGAAGCCAAAGAAATAGCCAAGCAAACTGCTGAATTGACCAAAGTTGGAGATCCTTTTGATGATAATACAACTATTGGACCAGTAGTCAGCGCAGGTCAATATCATAAAGTTCAAGACCTCATAAAAAAGGGGATTGAAGAAGGAGCTGAACTTGTGGTTGGAGGACTAGGCAAACCGGAAGGTCTTACCACTGGCTATTATGTAAAACCAACGGTGTTTGCAGGTGTAAGTAATGATATGGCCATCGCTCGAGAAGAAATATTTGGTCCGGTGTTATCGATAATGCCTTACAAGAACGAAGAAGAAGCGATAGAAATTGCCAATGATACAGATTACGGATTGTACGGATATGTATTTTCAAATAATGCTGAACGTGCCAAGCTGGTTGCAAATAGGATTAGAGCAGGTAGTGTGTCTATCAATGGGGCAGGGGCTGACCCCTCAACACCATTTGGTGGTTATAAACAATCAGGAAACGGGAGAGAACGGGGGCCTTTTGGATTTGATGAATTCCTAGAAGTCAAAGCTGTTTTGGGTGGTGATCTTTCATGAACTATCAGCAAAACACATGCAATAATCATACTTCGGTTAGAGCTTATTTATCCAATTTCGAATCTAGGTTTTGTTTTTTTACATTACTTAAACTATTTAGGTAATTGCCAAACAAATCCATTAATAGCCAGAGATAATTGATTGCATATTGCAATCCATGGTTTCACTGAGTGTGCGGTATTTATCCTGACTTTTAGTAATTTATGTCGCGACATCAGCAGAAACAATGTTCTAGTTTCTAATTTCTGCTAAACCAAATATGACTTAATTACCGTATTACGGTAGAAGATCGGCAATTCTTTATTTTTGATCAGGAGGTGAAACCAACCATTGACTATATCTATTTTGAGGTAATCCGTTTCGTACCGTAAGTTCCCTAATAAGAACATTATAGCTTTCTAAGCACCTGAGAAAAGTCAGGTAGAATATCAAGTACTTAAACCGGTATTAGTGAGGTAATTATCTGTACGATGTACATAGTAATTGGGGAATCCACTCCGGTTTTCAATTGCGGTTTTACATGGCACTATCGGGACTTCGGAACAAAATGAAAATTATCTACCATTCAGTATAGAGAATATCAAAAATAAAGGCTTCGATTATTGGGCTATAGTTAAAGATC
>Ga0163179_10003794_pt1 | contig 10213 bp, 5 predicted proteins | sample AtlANTMetagenome_FD_109643 | JGI IMG/M metagenome (GOLD analysis project Ga0163179, IMG submission 109643) | Marine eukaryotic phytoplankton communities from the Atlantic Ocean - Atlantic ANT 2 Metagenome | ecosystem: Environmental > Aquatic > Marine > Oceanic | place: North Atlantic Ocean... | reverse complement strand
TATATCCTAAAGCATATAGTGGCAGCACTTCTTATACAACAAATGATATAATATATACAACTGAAAATAGTGATGAACTATTATGGATTTATCTAGGCTCAAATGGAACAGTATCTACCGCACCTGCAATAAACAGCTCACTATGGCAACTTATAAGAACTTATACTAAGTATACAAATAGAGTTTATAATACTAACCCAAATAATGAGCCACTACGAAATGAATATGTAGTTTATCCCGTCTCTGAGTGGAGTACAGATTCAAGTATTGATTTAGTAGATGTTTCACGATTGTGGAGAAATACGTATACAATATCTACTGCTAATGGTATTGCTCCTGCAGAAAATTCAACTTTTTGGGAGCAAGGAGATGTTTGTGGTAAATTATTAAAATCTTGTAAAGCTAGATATCAGTCACAACCACGTTACAATGGAACTGCAGTTCCTGCAGGAACACAAACAATACCCGCAGTACAAAAAGATACAAATAGATTATTACCTTTTGGAGGATTTCCGGGAAGCCGAAAGTTTAGATAATGGAGTTTATTGAGAATATTAAAGAACATTTTGAAAAAGAATACCCAAGAGAAGGATGTGGAGTATTAGCTGTAGTTAAAGGCAAGAAAAAGTGGATACCATGTACTAACGTAGCTAAAGATGATGAAGATTTTTTAATTGATTCACAAGAATACTTAAAATTATTACGAACTACAGATATAGTTGGGATAGTACATAGTCATCCAGACAGGCCATCAGATCCAACAAAAGTGGATATTGATTATTGTAATGCGTTAGGAATACCTTATTATATTTTTAGTTACCCTGACCTAGATCTAACAGTAGTTCAGCCAGAAAACAAAACTACTGATTTATATGGAAGAGAGTATCAGTTCGGGGTTACAGATTGTTTCGAAGCATTAAGAGATTATTTAGCAGCACAAAGTATTAATATTCCACCAAGAGCAATGTTTGAAGATGATTGGTGGGAGAAAGATTTGGATTATTTTACAGAAGAAACAATTAAAGAATGGAATCACGAACCTGTTTCCTTAGATGATCTTCAGCCAAATGATGTTTTAATTTTTCAAATAATGGCAGCAAAGAATAACCATTGTGGAGTGTATATTGGAAATGATATATTTTATCATCATGCAGTACATAGATTATCATGTAGAGAAAGTTTATACCCAATGTGGTATGAGTCATTAACTGGGGCATATAGATATGTTGCGTAAAGTTTATTTAGAAGGCGAACTTGGTGCTAAATTTGGAAAAAGTTTTAGTGTCAAGGCAGAAACTATGCGAGACGTTTTTTCGTGTTTAGATGCTAACTCAGAAGGTTTTAAAAAATACTTAATAGATTGCCACGAAAAGAATATCGGATTCACAATAGACATAGCAGATAAATCTATTGAACATGAACCAGAATTATTGCTTCCTTTAAAAGATGGAGACGTAGTTGTTACTCCTGTTCCAGCAGGTTCAAAAGGTATAGGAAAAATACTAACGGCGATGGCAGTTATGGCACTTGTAGTTATGGCCCCTTATGCAGCCCCCGGAGCTTTTGGTACTATTACGGGAACTGCAGCCACTCAAGCAGCAGGAGGATTAGCAATAGGAGCAGTCGGCACAGCAACCTCATTTAGTGCAGCAATGACATTAACAGGTAGTTTTACAGGAGCCATAGGAGCAAGTATTTCAGCAGCAGGAATGTTAGGAACAATGGGAATGGGACTTGCAACAAATTTAGCAATGCAAGGCTTAAATAAAATAATGGCTCCAGACCCCGGACAGGATGCAGACCAAGAATCATCTTATATGTTTAATGGAGCAGAGCAGAATATTATTGAAGGAGATCCTGTTCCAGTTTTATATGGACAATTACGCGTTCCAGGACAACCAATAGTTTTTGATACAATCGGAGGTGATGATCCCAATATAGTTAGCGGTAATGAAATTAGTTGGATGAGCGAGCAAAATATGATATTTAGAGATCACGGGGAGGCGGAAACATAATGGCAGCGCCATCGATATATGCTAGAGATAGACGACGTTTTGCATGGGCAAATACTTATAAAGCCAGATTAGGATTTCGGTGGCAAACAGTATCAGTAACAGATTTAATCTCAGAAGGACCAGTTGAGGGTTTAGTAAATGTAGAAAGCTCAGTATATTTAGATGGAGACCCTATTCTTGATACTTCTATAGAATCCTCATTTTATGACTCTTCTCTTAGTATTACTGTTAATGCTACTGGGGCTAATGCTGCAACAACTGTCTACAAAGGAGGCAATACAACCACATCACAATTTGCAGATATTGGACCTACAAAAGACGGAAAAACCCATAGATTTTTATTTATATACGATCTTTTAAAAAGAACCGATTTAGTTATTAAAAATATACAGCAATCAGGAAATGTTGGATATGGAGGTGCTTATTTAGAGCTTAATTCGCCCAATTATGCCTTTTCTCATTCATTACGTCAGCAAAACGGAAGCGTAATTAATGGTCATATAAGAGTTAGAATTTTTAAAGGATTAGAACTACAAGAATACTATATCGACAGAGTACAGGCCATACAAGGTGGAAAGCATATTGGACCTGCTGGTGGTGTAGCAGATATTAGTATAACTAATGGAGGTGCGAATTATACTAGTGTTCCTAGTGTTGCATTTAGTGCTCCTTCGAGCGGAACAACTGCTACAGGAACGCCTGTGCTAACTAACGGCGCAGTTACAGATATTATAATAACTGAGCATGGATCTGGCTATACTTCGGCACCCACTCTTACATTCTCAGGAGGAAACGGTACCGGAGCAGCCGGAACGTGCACTTTAAGTTCTGGCAGTGGAAATTTTCTAAAGTTAAATCTCTTAGGTACTACAGGAACTGGAATAGTAGATTTGTTTGACCCAGAAATTGATCTTGAGAGACAGGTTACTGGATCATTCGACATAGCTCTTAAATGCAAACTTAGTGATACAAAAGTCATAACTGTTGATAATAATGTTTGGTCCGCTGTTATTGGAACTAATAATGCAACCTCAAAGAAATTTTCATTAAGTGGTACTATTGATACAGAAAGAAAAGCACCTAAACATGTTAGTAGTAGTGTACAGTTTCGTACCGGAACTCTAACACAACCGCCGTTACGTCAATTAGCAGGAGTAGGAACTTCTAGTTTTGCAGTAGAGATGAGTGCTACTAATTCCGGTAATTTTGTAGTTGAAGGAAAACATTATGGTAGTAAGCATGGAACTACAAATTATTTTAGAAACGATTTTGGTCCTACTCCTTTAACTGAAACTTTTATCAATGCCACCACTGTAGGTGATGGCAATAATGATAGTGATAATGACAATAGAATAAACTTATCCTCAAGAAGAATACAGTTTAGTAGTGCAGGATTGACTGAAGGACAAATATCTGAAATTGATCAATTACGTGTTCAGTGGAGATATCCAGGAGGTTTATACCATACTTCTGGAAGTAAGGGAGATTTTGGAGCCTCCGCAGCACATGAGATACATGTATATTTTAAACGTGATGGCGTATGGATGTTATCCGATGATGATCAATATGTTATAGAACATTATATAGACTATGCTAAAACAAAATCTGCTTTCTCTAAAGGAGCAACAGTAGATCTTGAGAAATTTCAACCGTTTGAAGATATTATATTTCATTTTACTCGATTGACTCCTACAGGATCAGATAATGCTGTCAAAGGCGGTAAGTGGGACGGTAGATATGCTTATGGAGCAAATATAGGCGGAAAAGTTGGATTAGGAGACGATCAAGAAAATGAACGTGTTGTTGCAGATACTAGTGCTTTAACATCAGTAGTTGCTATAATTAAAGAAAAATTAAACTACCCCCATACTGCTTTAGCGGCTGTTACATTTAATTCTAGAGACTATTCTAACTTACCTACTCGTAATTATGAAGTAAAAGGTAAAAGAGTTAAAATCCCTTCAAATTACACTCCAAGACATCTGACTTCTGACGGAAAAACCGCCACTTATACCAAACTCTGGGATGGAACTTTTAGTGATGAGAATACTACTAATCAGAGCGGACTTGAGCAAGGAGTTTACTATACTGATAATCCTGCGTGGGTTTTCTATGATATGCTTACTAATGACAGGTATGGCTTAGGTAGTTATTTAGAAGTTGTTGATATTGATAAATTTTCTTTATATAAAATAGCAAAATATTGTGATGAATTAGTTCCAGATGGAAAAGGGGGCACGGAGCCTCGTTTTACTGCAAATCTCTACTTAACAAAAGCCACTGATTCATACAAAGTTTTAAAAGATATTGCCACTATTTTTAGAGGTATGTTGTATTGGGTGAATGGAGAAATTTTAACAATTCAGGATGCTCCTACCGCCCCCGTTTATAATTTCGGAAAAGCAAATATTATAGATGGAAAGATAAAAACGGAAACTACAGGAAGTAAAACTAGAGCTAATCAAATAATTGTTAGTTGGAATAATCCTGACTCTGCTTATAAGTTAGAGCCTTTAATTGTTGAAGACCGACAAAATATTCTTGAAACCGGACGTATAATAAAAGAGGAAGCAAATGCTTTTGGTTGCATATCAGAAGGACAAGCAGTTAGATATGGAAGATGGAAACTATGGACAGCAGTAAATCAAACAGAATTAATAAGTTTTTCTAGTGGACAAAATGCTGCGTTTCTTGCTCCAGGAGACGTAATAAATGTTGAAAATAGTGATGACTTTGGTAGTATGCTTAGTGGCAGAATTTCGTCTGCAGAAACAGTTACACTCAGCGGAGTTGATCATAGTAGAGTAACTCTTGATAGAAATATTGCAACAGAATCTAATTATAGCTTTCTTTCTGGAGATACTTATACTTTCTCAGTTCTAGTAGATACTAGAAAAGTTATACTAGCTCAAGAAAGCGCTAATATTACAAATAATGCCGGTTCTCCTGTTACAACCACTTATGCTAGAGGAGACGAAATAGAGCAGGCCTGGGTACCTACTGCAACAAATAGTGCTACATTATCTTTTACTGATCTTGTAGCGACCACCCTAACGGACGACGATATAAAGAAACGAATTATAGTAGCACAGACAAAACAAACAGGAGGCGAAAACGTATTATTAGAATTAGTAAATGGTTCAAATGTAGAAACCTTAAAATTTAATTCAGCAGATATTGATAATACAGGAACTAAAAGTATAATTACTTTTGACGATATGAGTAGTACTCAAGATCGTGTATTCTCAGGTACTTTTTCAGATGATTCTATATGGGCTATAAAGCATGTTAAAGCAACTGGAGAAGTTGTTGCAGAGTCTTACAAAGAATATAAAATACTCGCAATTTCAGAGAATGATAAGAAAGTCTTTGATATTACTGCCGCAGAGTACAGTACTGATAAATTTAATTCTGTTGATTTTGATTTTGAATTAGATGTTCCTGATACTGTCTATCCTACAGAGGCTTTAGTTTGTCCAAGCCCTACTTCATTATATTTATTAAGAGTATCAGTTCCAGGTGGTGCAGATGAAATCCGTGCACAATGGAAGCGTCCTGTAAATTCAGATGGTACTATTTATAATGATATGACAGGATACCAAGTAAAAATAGATCCTAATCCTTTACCTACCGCTGATTATATTGAAATTAATAACCCAGAAACTTTATCCACAGAGTTATCATTAGAAAATGGAGGATACTCTATAGCGGTAAGAGCTGTAGGGGATAGTCGATTTAGTTCTTGGGTTTATGCCGAGGTTGATGTTAGAGACCCTTACGGAGTAGATCCAACTTTACCCAGAGTGGCAGGAATGGTACTTGGTGCAAAAACAGATTTTGAAGAGCATAGTATTACTGGTTCTTTATTTAAGTTATTACGCAGCCAGTGGGCTTTACTTAGTAATTCAGACTATGAAACAATTGCTCTTACTAATCCTAGTCCTAGTACAGCTATTACTTTTTCCCAAGAATTATCCTTTATGCAACATGCCAGTATAGAGACTGCTTTTATTTTATTTGATAGAAGTCCAATTAGTTCTAATAACTATCTATTACTTGGTGCTATTCATACCAAAGTCTATGAAAATACCTCTATAGAGCTGTGGTATGACGTGGAAGCGTATGCTCCTTCAAGTGGTAATGCATCAGAAAATAATAACTGGGAGTATACTAACTTAAGTGTTACTGTTGGAACAGGTGCCGACGATAATCTTGTTAGTAGAACGTCAGGATCAGCAACTACTTTTAATAATGCTTTTTATGTTGGAGATGTAATAAGAATTTTTGTTGGAAATAAATATTATGCTGCGAAAGTAGCTTATATTGAAGATGATGATACATTATATACTGATCGACCTCTTAATACTACAGATTCTGTACTTACAGTAACCGGTAATTCTACAACAAAATCAATAGCTAGACCTTATTACCGCCCAGATTTTGTTCAAGATGCAATAATGGTTGAAATAACGAGAGACGATAGTAATAATACTTATAGTGTAACAGATGAATGGTTAGATGTTCTTCCAGGTATAAGAGGTAGATCAGTTACAGCAACACCCACTTTGCATACAATTAACTATGATGCAAATACCAATATGATTACTGATCCTGATCAATATAACTTTATTGATTTGGATGCTCATGCGGTTAATTTTCTGAGTCCAGTATTTAAAGTAACTGGAGATTTTCAATCCGGTGGAGGAGGTAATGTTGATACAAGTTTCACAGGTCCTACTTCTGGAACAAAGTATAATAAGCGTCTACAAGGGGATGTTACTATTCCTTACAATAATGGTGTTCCTCTCGTATTTACAGTTACAGTACAAGAGGAAAATGATGCTAGTAAAGAGCAGACAACCACTGTAAGTATTGGTAAAATTAGACAAGGACTCGCAGGTGCATCAACGGCTGTTGTTTACTTATATAAAAATGCTTCTTCTGCTCCTAATACAAGTAATATTCCTCAAGTAACCGTTACTCTTAGTGGTACTGGAGGAGGCACTATTACTTCGGCAGTAGGAGGTATTAGTTCTTATCAAATTGCAAGCACGGGGTGGTATACCCGACCACAGACTCCTAGTAGCGGAGAGAAGCAATATGTAACTGCCGCGAGTGCAAATAATACTGGAACTACTGATACGATTGAGCAAAGTGAGTGGGCAACTCCAGTACAGTTTTCAGGTGCAGATGGTGCTGCAGGTTTAAGTAAAGCGATAGTTGAAGCATATTTAATAACTTCTACAGTACCTAGTTTGAATAGTGATAGAGAAGTTACAAATATTAATAAACCTAATGTAGGTATAACCTACTATTTTGATCCTGCCGATAATAGCGATTCTCATTATAGTACAACAGATTGGTACAGCGGAAACCCTGATTTAGACTGGGGACCTGGTATAAAAAGTATTGATAGTACAAATAAATACTTACTTAAATCTACAGCTGTAGCATTAGCAAGCGGAACAAGTGATTCTATTGCAAGCAGTGAGTGGTCAGATCCGGTTGTTGTTGCACAGTTTGGCGATGACGGGGCAACTGGAGTTCCTGGAAAAAGAACTATATCTGTAAATATGTATCATACAGCGGGAGTAACAAAAGGAGGAACAGCTCCTACAGTTCCTGCGAATAGCTCTCATACTACGAATTTTGATACAGGAATAGTTACTGTGTCTGGGTTCTCTATGTCTGCTCCGGTTTTTGATGCAAACAAAGACTGGTATTATTATAGATTTACTTGTACAGAAGGAGGAACATATACAGGTAGCGCTTATCCAGATAGTGGACGTGTATTTAATCTTAGTCCAGCAGCAGGGCAATCCGCGGTTAAAACAATTGGATTTAGTGGATTAGTTACTTTTAGCGGTGGCGAACTACTAAATGCTGATGATAATAGTTCAGTATTTAATTATACTGCAATTAATGGATCTGCTATTACTACGGGTATAATTAAGTCTGCTAATACTACTACTACGACAAGTGACGGCTCCGTTTTTACAACAGGCACTGGTAGCGAGACTAATTATACTTATATTAATTTAACTAATGGGGCAATGGCTTCTAAAAACTTTAGACTTCAATCTGATGGAACGGCAGAGTTTAGGGGTCAATTAAAAGCAGATGGCTTCTCTGCAGGCAGCACTATGGGGTCTGCCGGAAGTCTAGTAATTGGAAATAAAGGTAGCGGGCCTTATATCGAATTGTTTGTGGGGTCACAATCAACCGGAGATGGTATTGGATCGGGGGATCGTCCAACAATGTTAATTCATGACGGTACTAGAACTCGTGTAAAACTGGGTTTCTTAGGTTAATATAAACCACTTCAAAAATAAAACTTGACTATTTATGTCCTTTGAGATATAATTTCAACATGGAGAAATGTAAATGAGTGCAGGAACATATAACTTAGTGATCGACCAAGGTTCTAGCTTTGCGTTAGACTTGATAATCAAGGAGGCAGGATCAGCTTTAAACTTGACTAACTACACAGGTCGAGCGCAGCTGCGAACTACCGTTACTGCTAGTTCTGTTTCTGCTACCTTTACTGTAACAAAAACAAACGCGGCAGAAGGCGCTTTAAAAATGGAACTTGCAGCGACAACTAGTGCGAGTCTAGCGGCTGGACAGTATGTTTATGATTTAGAAATTTTTACTGCAAATGACGCAGTTGTAAAAAGAATTTTACAAGGAGATGTAACCCTTACACCAGAAGTAACACGATGAGTACTCAGACCACACTAGAAATAACGGAAAGCGTTACAGAAGTTACTGTAACCGGTACTTCTACAACTGTTTCAATTACTGATGATGTTACAGATGTTCAAGCCTATACCCTTGCAGTACCTATTAGTGTTCCAGGTCAGTTAGCTGCAGAGAATGTAATTGTTACTCCTTATAATACTATTGCATCAACAAATTTACAAACAGTATTACAAGGATTAGCAGACCAAGATTTTCGTGGTGCAAGTGCTCCTACTGGTTCTACTGTTTCTGAAGGAGATACATGGTATGATACCGACGATGACCAACTTAAAGTCTATAGAGAAACAAGTTCTGGAAATTTTGCATGGGTTCCAATAATGGTTGGAAACATTTCAGCTGACTCAGATACGGTAGACGCAGGATCCTATTAGGATATTCGGAGCAATAATAAATGTCTCAGACAATTCAAATCAAAAGAAGTACCGGCACGGGCAAGCCTACCACTGTAGCACAAGGAGAACTCTTCTATGCTTATGGAAGTGGAGGAACTTATGGTAAACGGCTTGCTATAGGACATGTCGATGGTGGAGGAAGCACTCCAGAAATTATTGGTGGTTCTCATTTTACCGACATGCTTGATCATACCGCTGGAACACTAACGGCAAGTAGTGCTTTAATTGTTGATTCTGGGTCTTTTATTGACGAACTTAAATTAAAAGCACAGGGAGAGTTAAAACTTTTTGAAGCCACTGCAAATGGTACAAATTATCTAGCACTAAAAGCTCCTGCAACAGTTGGAAGCGACTTAACTTATACTCTTCCTGCTTCTGTAACTAATGGGCACATATTATCTACAAATGGATCAGGTGTACTAAGTTGGGTAGCTAATCCTACGGATTTAACAATTGCAGCAGATAGTGGATCAAATGATACTGTTACTGTTGGAACTGATACTTTAACATTTGAAGGTACTACAAATGAAATTGAGACTGCTGTCTCAAATAATAAAATTACGATTGGACTTCCAAATAATGTAGTAATTTCAGGAAATCTTACGGTGTCTGGCACAACTACTACCGTTTCTTCTACAACGATTACTGCAGCAGACTCTATGTTATCTCTTGCAACTGGAAATAATTCATCTGACGCAATAGATATTGGTTTTTATGGATTATATGACGATTCTGGTTCTCAAGATGAGTATTCAGGATTTTTTCGTGATGCAACCGACCAAAAATGGAAAATATTTAAAAATTTACAGTCTGAACCAACAACTACTGTAAATATAACTGGAACAGGATATGCGGTAGCAACAATTGTTGCACATCTTGAAGATACGAATACAAATATTACAGGTGGATCAATTACAGGTATTACTGATCTTGCAGTAGGAGACGGTGGAACAGGACTTTCAGCAGTAGCAAAAGGATCTATATTAGCAGCAAATACAGCAAATGTGCTTACAGCTGTTGATGGCGGTGGATCAACAGATAAAG
>Ga0163179_10003793_pt1 | contig 10213 bp, 6 predicted proteins | sample AtlANTMetagenome_FD_109643 | JGI IMG/M metagenome (GOLD analysis project Ga0163179, IMG submission 109643) | Marine eukaryotic phytoplankton communities from the Atlantic Ocean - Atlantic ANT 2 Metagenome | ecosystem: Environmental > Aquatic > Marine > Oceanic | place: North Atlantic Ocean... | reverse complement strand
AGGACCTCGATTGTAAAAGCCTTGGGTGCATTTCGCGGTCAGGTCGATGAGATTCTGGCAGAGATTGTGCGCGGTGACGAGCCGTCTCTTTTCGCGAAGGCGGAGGCTGGCGCTATTTTAGGACGCCACCAAAGTCCACTGGCTGGTGAGGCTTGTGCTCTGCTCCTGGAACAGAAGTCATGGGGTGAAAAGCTGGTTTCCGGAGGCCTGCGCGGCTTGGGGGCTTCGCGGGATATTCGTCACCTCCCCGTTCTGCTGGACCACGCTTCTGAGAAACATTCGGAACGACAACGGGCTGCGGCTGCGGGTGCATTAGGAAAGTTAGCGGATGAAGTTCCCGATGCGAAGCCAGCTGTGCTGGATTGCTTGCTTGATTTGGCGCAAAGCGGTGGCTTCCGAACCAAGCTGGCCGCGATCGGAGCACTTGGCAAACTTCGGGATTCACGCGCACTGGGTGTTCTGAATCGCATTCATCAGTTGGGTGGAGATGGTCGGCTTAGGCGTACTGCCTATGAAGCGATCGTGACGATTCGCGAGGGGCGGACATCGGAGGGTGCTCTGCAGGCTCTACGCGGAAGTGTAGAGCAGCTTGAACAGAAGCAGGTCGGCTTGAAGAGCCGCTTGGATCAGCTGGAAACGCTCAAGCCTTCGTCCTGAAACACGCCTGGTCAATTGCAGGCCACAAGACATTAATTGGCGAGTCCGTTTATTGGTTTTGGACCGTCTCTTCTACTTGTTCAGTCGGGGGTGTAGATTCGGTCGTCGACTCAGGATCCCAAGCCATGGTGCCAACATAGGCGAACCAGCCGAATACCATAAAAACTCCGGCTCGCCGTGACACCGAGTGGGGCTGCTTTCGCGCGGCGACGAGTATGATGAGGACAGCGAGTGTGGCTGCCAAAGCATCCCAAGGAAGACGTGCGTTGAGCGGGGCGAGTGGTTCACCATTGTGCAGTGTGCCGTGGTAGACGGTGGCTGCTCCGAGCACGGCCAGCAAGTTGAAGAGATTCGAGCCGATGGCATTCCCAACGGCCATGTCCACGTCATTGCGGCGCACTGCCGCCACCGTAGTCGCGAGTTCGGGAGCGGATGTACCGATGGCAATCCCGATGAGTGCGACGACCGCTTCACTGATACCGATGGCCTCGGCGGTTCCCTGGGCACCCACGACGAGAAGGTTGGAGCCACCCACAAGTGCGCCAAGTCCGAGGCAGAGCATCAGAATCGATCCGACAGTACCGGGCTCTTTGCGGAGTTGGTGTCTATCCAGCCGGGCTGCGAAGAGCAGGAACGCCACGGAGATCACACTGAACAGCAGGAGTTGCTTCTCATTGCTGTTCTTGATCGCAAAGAGTTCGGGGTGGATATAGAGCGTAACCACGGTAAACCCGGCCATGGTTGCCGCGAGCAAGAGGGCCAAAAGGGGAAGCTCTTCGTTCTCAGATTCGACTTCCACAGTGCTGTTCTTGGCGTCTCGAATCAAGCGGAACAGCATAACCACAAGCCCGACGAGAAGGAATCCGCCGAGCCAGACGGGGATTTGATATCCTCCACTCGCACCCTGGGAAGCGAACACGATAGCGGTAATGACTGCGGTAAGGATGCAACATTCCAGCAGTTCTCTGCGGAACACGGTGCGCTCTACAGTGAGACTACCCCCTCCAGTTTTGGCGTTCTTATTGCCCATCAACCATGCTGCGACACCAATGACCATCAGGGTGTTGAAGACATTACTGCCAAAGACGTTACCGACCGCGATGTCCGGACTTCCCTTGCTGACCGCGATCATGGACACGCAAAGTTCAGGAACAGACGTTGCAAAGGCGACAATCGTTAGGCCGACGATTGCGGGTGGAATGCGCAGATGTTGTGCTAGTCGACCGGCTCCCGCGACAAGTGCCTCACCACCCGCTACCAAGGTGAGGAGACCCACGATTGAAAGTGTCATCGACCCGAGCAAGATATCCATGGACAGACTGTATTCCATTCTAAACATCTCGCCTTGAGAAAGAGTGCTTCTTGGAACGAAAGACTCATCAATCCTTGGAAGAAATTCCAGAAAAAGAGTGGGCGACTCTGGGTCGTTTAGAGAGCCCTTTCCTATCTTTTGCGTGGATGCGTGCCCTAGAGAATAGCGGCAGTGCGTCTCCGGATAACGGTTGGTTTCCAATTCATCTTGGGCTGTGGGAGGGAGAGTCCCTCAAGGGTGCCCTTCCGGTCTATGCAAAAGCGCACTCGATGGGGGAGTTCGTATACGATTGGGCATGGGCTGCTGCTGCGGAACGCCTGCGAGTGCCGTATTACCCAAAGCTTGTGGTCGGTGTGCCCTTTACGCCGGTCACCGGTCCGCGTTTTTTGCTCGCGCCGTCCTCAGGTGAGGAGGAGGCAAGGGCGCTGTTAGACGGCCTTCATCAGCTGCGAGAGCGTGTCAATGCCTCCGGAGTACATGTTCAGTTTTGTACCGAAGAAGAGGCGCATCTTCTGAAATCGCTCGGCGGGACGCACCGCGTGCAGTTGCAGTATCATTGGGTGAATCCGGGCTATCGCGACTTTCAGGAGTTTTTGGCCTGTTTTCGGTCTAAGCGGCGTAAGAGTATCCGGCGTGAGCGTCAGAAGGTGAGCGAGAATTTTGAGGTCCAGGTTCGGGTTGGCCAGGAGATCACATCTGAGGAGTTGGAAGCGATGTATGGCTTCTACCGGTCAACCTGTCAGAGGTATGGAGCATGGGATTACCTGACACAGGAGATGTGGTTGGAGATTTACGCCTCGTGCCGGGAGTCGTTGGTCTTCTTTTTCGCGATGGAGGGCGATGTCCGTCGTGCCGGCTCCTTTTGTGTGCGATCTGAGAAGCGTCTTTTCGGTCGTTATTGGGGATCGGTTGGATTGGACGAAGGTAGTTTTGTTCACTTTGAATTGTGCTGCTATGCCCCGATTGAGTGGGCGATTCGTGAAGGCTTGGATGGCTTTGAGCCAGGCCAGGGGGGGCGTCACAAGCTTTCACGCGGATTTGTTCCGACGATTTGCCACAGTGTGCACTGGATTGAGAACAAAAATCTCGCATTACCCATCGGGCGTTTTGTGGACCAAGAACGCGAACAAGTCTTGCTGGAACAGCGCTTTTTGATGGAGCGGATGCCGGAGGCGCTTAGGGTGCCGCTGGGCCTACGCGCTCAATCTCCACGTCTTTAATGAGTGTGCCCAGACGGACAGATTGAATGATGCGTGAATCGGCTGTGATGCGACCGAAGAGGGTGTAGACGCCCTCTAAATGCGGTTGGTCGGAGAGAGTGATGAACCACTGTGAACCACCTGTGTCTGGACCAGAAAGGGCCATGCCCAGTGCGCCTTCGTCGTAATGAAGGGCGTTGACTTCATCTGGAATGGTCCAGCCAGGCGAGCCCCAGCCGTCCCCGCGGGGGCATCCGTCTTGAATCACGAAGTCTGGGACGACCCGATGAAAGTGCAGGCCGTCGAAGTAGTCGGATTCTGCTAAGCGGCTGAAATTCCACACGGTTTCGGGGGCGATCTGAGGAAATAGTTCGACGCGAATCTCACCAATGTCCGTGTGGATGCGCGCGACCCGAATCCGCTCGATTTCGTGCAGTGGTGCCGGTGGCGGGGCTTGGGTGAGCGCTGGCGGCATCTCTCGACCCATCTGGGCGAGCAGTTGGCCCAATCGTTGGATGAGGTGGGGGTTTTTTGCGGCTTCTGAGAGCACCTTGTTGAGGGAGCGTGGAATCCTGAAGCGTGGTGAGGTTGTATAGGCTTCTTCCAGGAGTTCGAAAACCGCCACCCACACATCGTGCTTTGTGTCAGGACCCAAGGTTTCCGCGAGGATCTTGAGATGTTTTTTCGAGGGTTTCTTCCCTAGCATCGATATGCCAATGCCTTGAACGACGGGGTCTTTGGCTTTGAGTAATTGAACGGCCCATTTCGCGGGCGCCTTGGCCTCTAAGAGTCGGCCGGCAGCAACGGTTCGGTACAGGCGGTTCTCTGATCGTGTCGCGAAGAAGACAAAGGGGCGAAAGTGCGAACCGTCGGCTTCTTTGGGGTATTCCACCCGGGAAAGCCAGCCAGCCATGACATCTACGGGCCAATCTTCGACATAATCATAGCCCACGACCAAGGCCCAAGCAGCGCCAGCCACCCGTTGCAGAGCAGCATCTTTGCTCTTCTCTAATGTGATGAGTTTCTTCAATACGCGAGGATCACCCAAGTCCAGCATGCTCTCTGCGGCTGCGATGCGAACGGCCCAGGCACTGTCTTCAAGAAGCGTGCTCCCCATAGCGAGTGCACGATCGGGAGGCAGTTTCTTCAGATTGCGTGCCGCTGCGACGCGCACAGCGATGTGATCGTCCGCCATTGCACTCTGTAGGATGGGGACGCCTGTCTGTCCTTCGATTGTCTCAGTCAACGCCTTTACCAGTCGACTTCTGACGAGAGGATCGTAGTCTGATTCGGCAAGCGTGATGACCCGGGCTTCGATGTCTTCTGCCCATCGTGTCGGTCGGATACGGGCGAGTGCGAACGCGGCCGCGCGGCGGCGTTCATAGTGGCGAATATCCAGTGCGTGAACCAAATCTTCGAGAATCTGACGCTGGTTTACTGCTTCGCGATTGCTCATTCCGATGCGCCCGAGTGCGACAGCCGCCGCTCGATCCGCTGGAGCTCTGTCGCTGAGTGCTTCCATCAAGAGTGGGACCGCTTCGCCGTTGCCCTGATGTCCGAGTCCATCGTAGATACGCGCCATCACCGTGGGTGCGTTGACGTTGATCTCGGCGACGCTTGCATCCAGCAGTGTGTTGTACCCTCCAGGCGTAAAGCCAAGTGCAAATGCGGCCTCGGCTCGAACGCGTGGTGCCGAATCATTGAGAACCATTTTTTCGAGAGTGCCCAGCGTCTCGGTGTTTTTTAGCCTGCCGAGTGCACGCGCGGCACGTACCCGTACTTCTTCGTTGTCATGTACGGACCACTCGGAAAATGCGGAAGGGGCTGCGCGGCTTCGCTCGGCATGCCAGATTGCCTCGTGAATGGGCTGGGTGGCTTCAGCCTCGGTCGAGAGGAGTACTGCGAGCATCAGAAACATGAACAATGACCTTTGAGGGTTGATTCGGTTAGTTCGATTAGCATGTCTAAGCCCGATCGAAAGGCCATTGAATTGCGAATTCAGCAAGCTCGCACCCGTGGGGAGCAGAAACGGCTGGGTGCATGGCTGGATGAGCAGGACGATGTGACGCGAAAAATGGTGTGGGATATCGCTCGCGAACGGGGTGAGGACTTGCCTGTTGAGGCCATGGAATGGCCCGGAAAACGCTTGGTGCGCAGGGCGCGGGCTCGACAGGTCTCCGCGAGAGAACGAAAGAATCCCATTCGTGTCGATGAGGCGTTTGACTGTGTGGTCTGCGGGATGTCGGTGCCGCTCGGTGGTGCTCGAGTGAGGGACCATTGCCCAAGTTGTCTGCATTCTTTGCACGTGGACCGGGTCCCTGGCGATCGGGCTTCGGAGTGTCGCGGTGTGCTTGTACCCGTGGGCTTAGAGATGGTCGGCGGAGAAGCGGTAGTCCGCTACCTCTGTGATCGTTGCGGACATACCCATCGCTGTCGTAGTCATGAGGATGATAGTCAAGAGGCCCTCCAGGTTCTGGGTGCGATGGATGACACCCAACGCTCGCTACGGCTTCAAGCGGTTGGATTGCCGGGCCGTGTAGAGAAGTTTTGCAACGACAATGCACTGTTGGAGGGGCGTCTGGCAGTGGCGGTTTCCGGTGGGGTCGATTCCATGACGCTCTTACATGTCTTGGTTGCATTAGGGCACCGTCCACTGGTTTTGAGTGTGGACCATGGTTTGCGGTCCGAGGCAAAGCAAGAGTTCGCTGCGGTGGAACGCGAGGCGGAGCAACTTGGATTACCGTTTCAGGGGTGTGTGCTGGCCGTGGAGCCGGGCGCCGATTTAGCTCGGCGTGCTCGCGACGCCCGCTATGGTTTTTTTGATACGGTTGAAGTGGATACCGTGGCGATCGGCCATCATCGTGATGACCAGCTTGAGACTGTGATGGATCGCTTTATCCGAGGTGGGTCCTCCGGAGGGTTGTCTGGTATTCCTGTTCGACGGGGTCGCTATGTACGTCCGCTGATTCGCGAGTCTCGTGCTCATATTGAAGCCTGGGCGCAGATGAAGGGAATCCAGCATTTTGAGGATCCCAGCAATCGAAAGGGCACCCGAGGACGAATCCGCCATGAGTTGCTTCCTTTGATCAAAGATCTGCGTCAAGGAGCCTCTCAAAGCATTTTGCGCAGTGCGGAAAAGCTGCGTGAAGACGATGAGTATTTGATGGGAGAAGCACACGCGTTGCTGGAGGCTGATGGGCTTCTGTTGGCTGCGTATGATGCGGCTCCAAAACCGATCCGCAGAAGGGCAGTTTTGGCTCTGATCAAGAGAGCCCGGGGACACGCAGATGGGGTGGCTTCTATCCACCTGGATCAAGTGGAACGCCTCTCTCGAGATGGTCAATGGAATCCGTTACCCGGGGGCTTTCGACTGGTACGAGGTGACCGGTTTCTGATGTGCCTTCCAGCGCCTCCCGAGCCCTGTTCGATGGCAGAAGGTACATGGGGTTTGTGGACGATTCGCTCCAGTGCGGAGCTCACTGTTCGTCCGATTCAAAAGGGTGAAGAGGGCGGTGATGTGGGGTTGAGAGAGCGCTTGCGGCAGGCGGGTGTCTGTGTGGCTTTGCGCGACTACTATCCAGTGATTGAGGGGCAATATCGGCGTTGGCTTCCTGGTGTGTGGTTGGAAGCCTCGGAAGAATCGCAAGGTGTGCGGGTTCAGTGTGAATGTCGCCACTTCGCGACAATACTCACTGGTGACCCTCAATCAGCCGAGCTATAAGGCGAACTCGGTGCTATTTTGAACGCACCCAACGGAACGTTATGCGCAATCACGGTCGAACCATACTTCTCTGGGCATTTATTGCCCTGCTCGTGCTCATGGCTTTTGCTGTGGCGGGAAATCAAGATTCCACCAAAAATCAAGACTGGCCTTTTTCTGAATTGGCTAAGCATATCGAGACTGAAAGCACAGGTCAGGGAATTACAAGCCTGACTTTTCAGGGTGACAAGATCAAGGCCGAATACCCGGCGGAAGATTTAATCGTCAAGTCCTACGGTTCGGAAGCCTCTCAAGATTATCTTTTGAAGCTGGTGGACGAAAAGAATTCGATCTTGGGTCCGAAAGAGCAAGACAAGCGCATCAAAGTCAGCTTTAAACCCAAGCCCAAACAAAGCTGGTTTGTGGTTCTCCTGCTGAACAGTCTACCGATTCTACTGATTCTTCTCTTCTTCATCTTTATGATGCGCCAGCTTCAGTCGGGCGGTGGCAAGGCCATGAGTTTCGGCAAGTCCAAAGCCAAGCTCTTGTCGGAGACGGGTCGTAGAATGACCTTTGAGGATGTGGCTGGTGCGGATGAGGCCAAAGACGAACTCGAAGAGATCATTCATTTTCTGAAGGACCCGCGGAAGTTTACACGCTTAGGCGGACGCATTCCCAAGGGCGTGTTGTTGATGGGCCCCCCGGGTACAGGAAAGACGCTGCTTGCGCGTGCGGTTGCAGGTGAAGCAGGTGTTCCCTTCTTCTCGATTTCTGGCTCGGACTTTGTGGAAATGTTTGTGGGAGTAGGTGCATCGCGTGTGCGTGACCTCTTCGAACAAGGCAAAAAGAACGCCCCGTGCATTGTGTTTATTGATGAGATTGATGCGGTGGGTCGCCATCGCGGAGCCGGTCTCGGCGGTGGTCACGATGAGCGAGAGCAGACGCTGAATCAGCTCTTGGTCGAGATGGATGGCTTTGAGTCCAATGAAGGAGTCATCATTGTGGCGGCGACCAACCGTCCTGATGTCTTGGATCCCGCACTCTTACGTCCTGGCCGTTTCGATCGCCGTATCGTTGTGTCCGCTCCTGACTTCAAGGGGCGTCTGGGCATTCTACAGGTACATACTCGTCGTACTCCTTTGGCTGAGGATGTGGATCTGGAAGTGCTTGCGAAAGGTACGGTTGGCTTCAATGGTGCTCAGTTGGAAAACCTCGTCAACGAGGCGGCATTGTTGGCTGCTCGCTTTGACAAAGACAACATCGACATGGGTGACTTCGAGGCCTCGAAAGACAAAGTCATTATGGGACCCGAGCGACGCTCCATGGCGGTAGGCGAAGAAGATCGGCGCCGCACGGCGTACCACGAGGCTGGGCATGCACTTGTCGCAGCGCTGCTGCCTGACTCGGACAGGGTGCATAAAGTGACCATCACACCGCGTGGTCGAGCGATGGGTCTCACTTGGTATGTTCCAGAAGAGCGCTTTGGTCATACCAGCGACATGTTCCGTGCTCGGATTGCGATGGCAATGGGGGGGCGTGCTGCTGAGGAAGTGATTCTTTCTGAGTTGTCGACAGGCGCATCTGACGACATCAAGCAGGCGACTCGGCTCGCGCAGGGCATGGTCTGCAAGTACGGCATGTCTCAGCGTCTTGGACCGGTCACTTTGTCGAGTGATGATGATGAACCCTTCTTGGGTCGGAGCTTGGGTCGCCGGAGTAACTATTCCGAGGCCACGGCGAATGCGATCGATGAAGAGATTCGCCACCTCGTCAACGAGGGGTATTCCTGGGCCAAGAGTATTCTGGTCACGAACATCCATATCCTTCACAAAGTGGCCCAGTTGCTCTTGGAGAAGGAGACCATCGACGGCGGAGAGTTCCAACGCATCGTGGATGCGATGGACCCTGTGCTTCCTGAAGGCGTTGGCGCAGTAGCCTGAGTTCCACAGAGATGGTGCAACTAACTGGGATCTTGAATGTGACCCCAGACTCGTTTTCGGATGGTGGCTCCTTTGTGGCCGTCCAGGCGGCTGTAGAGCACGGCCTGGCTATGTCGGAAGAGGGTGCTGCGTGGATTGATGTGGGCGGAGAGTCCACACGGCCAGGTTCGCTTGGTGTCACTGCATCGGAGGAGTGCAAGCGGGTTCTGCCTGTTGTGGAGGCACTTGCTGGGCACGGTGTGGCGGTATCGATTGATACGAGCAAGCCGGAGGTGGCTGCTGCGGCACTGAGCGCGGGTGCGCAGGTCGTCAACGATGTGAATGGTCTCCGTGCTCCTGGAATGCTGGAAACCGTTGCCTCACACAATGCTGGTGCCGTCATTATGCACATGCGGGGTGACCCGAAAAATATGCAGGACAATCTGTCCTATCGGGATGTGGTCGAGGAAGTCTGCGCCTTCCTGGCCAGTCGATATGCGTCTGCCACAGAGGCGGGCATCGACACCATCTGGCTGGACCCGGGGATCGGCTTCGGAAAGAGTGTGGATCAGAACTGCGCCTTGATTGGAGCCGTGCGCCAAATTCGTGCCTTGGGTGCACCGGTTTATATCGGTGCGTCACGAAAATCTTTTTTGGGGGTGCTGACAGGTCAAGAGTCGCCGATGGCGCGCCTACCTGGCTCCTTGGCAGCTGCCCTAGCGGCGTATGATGCGGGTGTAGATGTGATTCGAGTGCATGATGTTCGTGCCACATTGGATACAATACGGGTATGGGAAGCTGTACGAAACAGTCACCCTAAACAGCAGGTAAAGGCTTGATCTTCGATAGCTTTCACAACTCGGTTTTCGCCACGATTCGATGGACAGACTTCGTCGATATCATCATGCTGACGGCCATTATTTATTGGGCGTATCTCATCTTGCGTGGCACGAAGGCTTTTCAGAGTCTTGTGGGTTTAGTGGCCCTAGGGGGACTGTACATTGTCGCCCAGAGAATGGAGTTTCATGCCATCGAGTGGCTGCTCTCGAAGTTCTTTGTCTACTTGGTTCTGGCAGTTCTGATCTTGTTCCAACATGACATTCGTCGGGGTCTGGCGCGTGCGGGTGGCCGCTTGTTTACGGGCTTTGGTGGAAGCTCTGAAGCAAGTGCACACGAAGACGTTGTTCAGGCCGTTTTCGGACTCGCAGGTCGGCGTATTGGTGCCTTGATCGCCATTGAGCGCGGCGCATCGCTGGATGACTACGTGGAGACCGGAAATCAGCTGGACTCGGAGATGAGCCAAGAGTTGATCATGGCGATTTTTCATCCCACCTCTCCACTCCATGATGGTGCATTGGTGATTCAACGACACCGGATTGCTGCGGCGCAGATCTTCCTCCCGCTGTCGATGTCGAAGGATATCGCT
>Ga0163179_10003792_pt1 | contig 10214 bp, 7 predicted proteins | sample AtlANTMetagenome_FD_109643 | JGI IMG/M metagenome (GOLD analysis project Ga0163179, IMG submission 109643) | Marine eukaryotic phytoplankton communities from the Atlantic Ocean - Atlantic ANT 2 Metagenome | ecosystem: Environmental > Aquatic > Marine > Oceanic | place: North Atlantic Ocean... | reverse complement strand
CAGAAAACTATTGGACCACAAGGCAGGCCCCACCACGATGTTGGAGCTGGGACGAAGTACGACATAACCCGGTAAATTTTGATTTTCTGTTCCCAGCCCGTATAACAACCAGGATCCAAACGCGGGTCGTATTGGCTGAATATTTCCTGTATGCATCTGCAACAATGCCGGCTCATGATTGGGAACATCCGTATGCATTGAACGGATGATGCAGCAATCATCAATGACCTTGGATAGGTGAGGCAAGGATTCACTGACCGGAATACCGCTCTGACCATGATTACTGAAACTGAAGGGGGATGGCATGAAACCGGATGATTTGGGCTTCTTGTAAAGATCTCCGGTGGGTTGGCTTCCTTCATAACGTGCCAATGCTGGTTTGGGATCAAATGTATCCACGTGGGAAGGGCCACCATTCATGAAAAGAAAGATGACACGCTTTGCTCTTGGCTTTACCTGTAGCTCTTGACAGGGTGTTTCGAGCTTACCCGATTGAGCCTGTTGTGCACTGATCAAGCCGGCAAGGCCAAGCATTCCGGAGCCTACCGCGGTTTTTTCAAGCATGGTGCGACGAGACATATTTGCCGCGATCGCTTCCAGATTGGGGCGCGTGGGAATATTCATGGGTTAATCGAGGTAAAGCATTTCATTGGAAATCATCAGTGCTTGCGCCAGTAACCCCCAACGCTCCTTTGTTGGGGATTCCTTTCCAGGCTTCATGAGAAATGTTTTTGCAAGAGTGTGTTCGGTTTCGTCCGGAGCTCTTGCAAGTATGTGTTGATAGACCTTTCGGACGCCCTCTTTAATCCCCGCTTGATCTACTGATTTCTTGACCAGTTGATCTGCCTGCCGAAGCATGAAAGAACTATTCATGGCAAAAAGTTTTTGAAGAGGCGTTGTCGTCACACTGCGTTTGTCGGCGTGAACATTCGCATCGGGGTAATCCATTTGTATCAACAGATCGTTCAACTTGAGGCGACTGACTCGAGCGAAAACGGTTCGACGAACATTTTCCGGGTCATTCAATTCCAGGGATGGACCACCTTTTAAATGCAGATTACCAGAAACAGCCAGCAGTGAATCTCTCCACATTTCGACACTCAAACGTCGTCGGGGCATGCGTGAGAGCCATTGATTGTCTGGATCTTTCTGTAATGAATCAGAGTCCCCAAGTGAAGATTGCCTGTAGGTGGATGACATTACCATTTCCCTGACCAGGTATTTGGTTGAGGCATTGTTCTTGATGAATCGCACTGCAAGATCATCCAGAAGTTCGGGATGCGTAGGCTCATCCCCCAATGCACCGAAATTACTGAGACTCCCCACGAGACCACGCCCGAAAAATAACGACCACAAACGATTGACGTATATACGGGCCGTCAATGGATTTTCTTTTGCAGCAATGCGGTCGGCCAATTCGCGCCGTCCACTCTCTTCAGTCTTGAAACTGACCGACTGGTCGCTGCTCAGCCACCGGGGAAATCCTCTTGGCGCTTTAACGCCTGGCTGATCCACATTACCACGCTGGAAGATTGCAAGATCTTCACCTTTCCTGTCCTTGACCAGGTGTGCGGTGAATCGATGCGCCTTGAGATCTTCTTTACTGACCTGATCACTGGGTTTGTCGTAGGCCACATTCACCAGTTCGGTACTGGAGAATACCCCAGCCAGCCCGTAATAGTCTCTCATGGTGATTGGATCGAATTTATGATCATGACAACGGGCACAACTGACTGTCATGCCTTGAAAAGTTCGCATCACGGTGTCCACTTGATCAGCCCATTCTTCGGCCTTCACCTCCAAGCGGCCTCGGTTGTAATATTTGGGACCCAGACCAATAAATCCGGTAGCAACCAAATCTTCGTGTGAAGTGTCTTCGTAGAGATCTCCCGCCAATTGCAGTTTTATGAAATCAGTGTATCTCAGATCGCGATTGAAGGCATCGATCACCCATTGCCGGTAACGGTATGCGTTGGGATAGAAATCTTTCGTGTCGTTGCCTACCTGATGAGCCTGATCTTCAGCATAGCGAGCCAGATTCAGCCACATGCTTGCCATTCGCTCCCCAAAGCGAGGCGATTCCAACAATCGATCGACCCTCTGCTGATAGGCATCTGGAGATGAATCCTGAACAAAATCCAAGATATCTTCGTAACTTGGAGGCAATCCAGTCAGGTCAAAATAAAGTCGTCTGAGGATCATCGATCTTGAAGCCTCTTGAGCAGGCTCAAAGCCTTTATTTTCAAGCGATGATAAAATAAAAAAATCGAGGCGTTGCCGCGGCCAGTCATTGGATTTCACTGAGGGCCTTTGTCCTGATACAGGAGGTTGAACAGCCCAGAAGGAGGCAGCCTCATCCCAATCAATCCCGTCTTCATGCGAATCGGCGAGATTTGATACAGCCCCCAGTAGGAAGGAACATGAAAAGCCCAGGATCAGAAGAAACCGACCACGCAACAGACCACACTCGAATGTGGTATCCTCATGTCTGAAGATGTATCTCAAAATTGGTTCCATGGGTAAGCCAAACCCTACACAAAATCATCCCAATGACAAGTGTTGATGAGCGGCATCTAACCCGCCAGTGCGCCGGAGATTTTACGTCGTTTCTCCTCTAAGGTGACACCTCTCCGGGCATTGGTAAGAAGTGAGTTCTGGATAAACGCTTCAGCTCTGCATCTACACCCTCACCATCATAAAACCAAACCCACCCCTTGATTCGATGTGATTCACCGGGTTCGAGATCAGGGAATTGAGGATCTGAACGCATACAAGGAACCGGAGGATTCGCCCAGGAACGTAGACATCTTTCCCATGTGGTGATGATCCACTTCTTGCGATCTTCTGAATGCATCAATGCATACGGCGTTTGCACTTGCATCAATTACAGATCGAACGGGAAGCGATTCATAGAACTTCCGGGCCGTTTCATATTCCATCAAGGCCTTGATGGGAAGCAATGCCTTGCTGCGCTCAATCTTCAGATTGACTCGCTCGACCAGGTATTTACGCTCCTGAGAACTGGGTAGGAGAGCTTGGCCTTGAATTTGAATATGCCACGGCGAAGCATGCGCAAAACAAACCCTTCCCATTAGCAGGAAAGCCAACTCCCTGAAAACCAGACCCGTTAATTCCTTTGAATCATTATCCAGAAGAGTTACAACCACCGACATGGGTAAGACATTATTTCTATTGGATGGAATGGCGCTGCTGTATCGAGCACATTTCGCTTTTATTTCCAATCCGATCCGAAGCTCTAAAGGGGTAAACACTTCGGCGGTTTACGGGTTTTTGAATGTGTTGCTCGATCTCAAGGAGAATCGCAAGCCAACACATCTTGCTGTAGCGCTTGATACATCGGCCCCCACCGAAAGACACAAAATATTTCCCGCCTACAAGGCACAGCGAGAAGCCATGCCAGAGGAGCTCGCCCTGGCCATACCTGAAATCCACCGGCTTTGCAAAGCCATGGATATACCATTGATAAGCATGGATGGCTTTGAGGCAGATGACATCATTGGAACCTTGGCACGTGCGGCGGAAACGAAGGGTTTCACCATCTATATGGTCACACCAGACAAGGATTTCTCACAACTCGTTACCCCCAAGACCTTCCTCTTCAAACCGGGGCGAAAAGGTGGAGCCCCCGAGATTGAAGGCATGGATGAAACATGTAAACGTTGGCAAATAAGAGATCCAAATCAAGTCATCGACATTCTTGGACTTTGGGGAGATGCATCCGATAACATTCCGGGCGTTCCGGGTGTAGGAGAAAAAACAGCTATCAAACTCATCGATGAGTATCAATCAATTGAATCTCTCCTTGAAAACGCAGGATCAATCAAAGGCAAGCTTGGGGAAAAATTAATCGCCAACAAAGATCAGGCACTACTGAGCAAAAAGCTGGCCACCATTGATCTCAATGTTCCATTGGATTTTGATGAGACATCCATGATCCTGACCGAGCCCAGCCAAGATCTTTTAAAGCCGCTCATTCTCGAGTGGGAATTTAACACCTTAGGAAAACGCCTCTTCGGACCATCCTTCAAAACCGGGCACGCATTCAAAACCGCAACCCCCCCGAAGAAGCAACAGGATCAAGTGGAACTGGATTTTTCAGGCAATCAGGCATCACCCGAGGAGGCAGAGGAAGTTTCATCAGCAGATGCCCATTTTAAAACGATCTCAGACGTCCAGCATGAATACACCTGCATTCAAACAGAACCTGATTTGGATAATTTAATTCAAAAATTAAAACAGCAAGATTGCTTTTGCTTGGATACTGAAACAACAGGACTGGATCCCAAAACAGTGGAATTGATTGGGTTCTCCTTCTGCTGGGAAGCAGGGACAGCCTGTTATCTGCCTGTAAACGGTAAGGGATGCCTGCCCGATTCGGTGGTGAAGGATAAATTATCAGCCATTCTCACAAATCCAAACATCAAAAAAGTCGGACACAATCTGAAATACGACCTGAGCGTTCTCGCCTGGAACGGCTATACCGTCAGTGGACCGTTCATTGATACGATGATTTTGCATAGTCTAGTCAAACCCGGCCAAAAACATGGCATGGATGTTGTGGCAGAGGCCTTGCTCGGATATACACCCGTTTCCATCGAATCATTGATTGGCCCCAAAGGCAAAGATCAACACTCCATGAAAGATGTTCCTCTTGCTGCATTGGCAGAATATGCAGCAGAAGATGCGGACGTTACCTGGCAATTGTTCGAAAACCTTCAACCGAAGATTGATTTACTGAACTTGAGCAGAGTGTTTTACGACATTGAAATGCCTTTGCTTCCGGTTCTGGTATCCATGGAATACGAAGGTATCCGACTGGATACTGATTCCATGGTCAAATTTTCTGCGCAGTTACTGGAGATAAAAACCGAACTTGAAAAGGAAATCCATGGTATCGCCGACTCTGAATTTAACATCGCTTCTCCCAAACAATTGGGCGAGGTGCTATTTGAAAAACTCAAACTAGTAGAAAAACCCAAGAAAACCAAGACCGGTCAATATGCCACCAATGAAAATGTTCTCCAAACCTTGTCAACGGAACACGAGATCGTTCGAAAAATCCTGAAATTCCGAGCAGTCACCAAATTGCGTAGTACCTACGCGGAGGCACTACCTCAAAGTATCTTTGAAGAAACAGACCGCATTCACACCACATTTCATCAGACAGCAACAGCAACTGGTCGACTGAATTCGCAGAATCCAAATCTGCAGAACATTCCCATCCGTCGTGAATTGGGACAAGAAATCCGCAGAGCCTTTGTGCCACGGAGGGACGGATTTTGCTTACTTTCTGCAGACTATTCTCAGATCGAGCTTCGCATCATGGCCTCCATGAGTGGTGACCCTGCCATGCAGTCTGCTTTTGAAACTGGTGGCGATATTCATGCGGCTACGGCCGCACATGTATATAAAGTAGACATCGAAAACGTGACCAAAGAAATGCGGCGCAAAGCCAAAACAGTGAACTTCGGGGTCATGTATGGCATCTCGGCATTCGGATTGTCACAGCGGCTTGGCATTCCTCGCAAGGAAGCAGCCGAAATTATTGAACACTATTTCGAAAGTTTCCCAAGCATCAAAGATTACATGGAAGAAACCCTGGAATCGGCCAGATCCAAAGGTTATGTCGAGACATTGACAGGACGACGAAGGTATTTACCCGATGTGCAATCCGCCAATGGCACTATTCGCAGCATGGCCGAGCGCAATGCGATCAATGCCCCTATCCAGGGAACTGCAGCAGACATGATTAAATTGGCGATGTCCGCCATTTGGCGTGCCATGGAAGGACGCTCTTTTGACTCAAGGCTCGTTCTTCAGGTTCACGACGAATTAATCTTCGATCTCGAAAAATCAGAGCAACAGGAAATCGAACCCTTGGTCCGGGAATCAATGATTCATGCACTACCTTTGGAAGTGCCCATTGAGGTAGAGATAGGATCTGGATTACATTGGCTAGAGGCGCATTAATGAGCCTAAAAGCCGAACTGGAACATTTACTTTATCGTTACACTAAACCAAAATCTTGAATGCTTTCTGGTTGTAAGGAGTATTGTAAGGGAATGAAACCCGAACTGAAGCATCACCATTACAAACTGATTATAAATAGGTTGCATCAAAAAAATTAATCCACTCAATGATAAGCGTATGCATGGAATGGCAAGGAAATCAAATTTTTGAATTTTTCTCTTTGAAAACAGCCTGAGAATCGATAGAAATGTTTCGTCTCCGCGAGTGCGAAGACAGCGGGTTTTGGTGTTAAATTAATCGTGTGTACACCAAGACCCGCTTTGTTTTCCCCCTTCAAGATTCCATTATTCGATCAATGGAGTTGAACCATGCATCGTGTAGCTTGCTGAGATCCCAGTCGAATTGGTGCTTGTCCACTCCGATTGACAGAGTCTTGCCCCCGACAGTGCCTATTTTTTCAACCGGTATGTCCATTACCTCGGCTTGTCCTGTAATTTTCCCAACAAAAACGGAGGGAACAGAAATAATGATACGACCTTGTGTCTCGCCAAAAAGCAATGCATCCAGGCGATCTTGCTCAGAACGTTTGAGTTGAATTTCAGCCCCTATCAAATGCGGTGTGTGTCGAGCGCTCTCCCTTGAAATACAACACTCTCCCAAGGCAACAGCCAAGCCACCCTCACTGCAATCGTGTGCGCTTTGTATGGCTCCCTGTGCGATCCAGCCACGCAGCGCATTATGAATATTCTTCTCAACTGTCAAATCACACCTTGGTGGCAAGCCCTTCTTCAAACCGTGACGCACTTTTAAATATGCTGAACCACCCAAACCTTGATAGGGGTCGTCTGAATCGAGGCTTTCGCCGATCAAGAGAATGACGTCTCCCTCGTTCTTGAACCATTGTGTGGTAATGTGAGATGGATCCTCAATCAATCCAACCATGGCGACTGTCGGGGTCGGATCGATGGCTCCTTTTGGATTTTGGTTGTAGAGACTGACGTTTCCTCCTGTCACCGGCGCTTCAAAGTGTGTACAGGCATCTGCTAGCCCGCGCACCGCTTCCTTCAATTGCCAAAAAAGCTCTGGGTTGTGAGGGTTTCCAAAATTTAAATTGTCAGTCGTCCCCAAAGGCACCGCACCAGAACAAGCCAGATTACGAGCAGCCTCTGCAACCGCAATCTTGCCTCCTTCGTATGGGTCCAAATAAACATAAGCACCATTCCCATCGACCGACATCGCAAGGTATTTTTCGGGCGGGATGACATCACGATTTGGAGAGTCTTCAGACAACACGGGAAGAGAATCAGGTTTCACACGCATCACCGCAGCATCGGACCCGGGATGAACCATCGTGCCGTTTCGAACCGTGTAATCATACTGACGATAAACCCAGTTCTTGGATGCGATCGTAGGCCAGGCCATCAATACATGCAGGTCCGCCTCAACGTCGGTCGTGTCTTGGATTGAATGCAGATCCAAACCACGAGTTTCCTTTAAATATTCGGGTTCGGTAGCTTCACGATGGTAGATGGGAGCTTCATCGGCTAACTTGGCGGCAGGCAAATCCGCAACCACTTCCCCATGATGTTTCACCACCATTTGACCTGTATCGGTGACAAATCCAATTTCAGCCCAGGGCAGATCCCATTTATCAAAAATACGCTTCACCTCGTCCTCGCGTCCTTTGTGAACAATAATCAACATGCGCTCCTGAGACTCACTCAACATGATTTCATAAGGACTCATGCCCGGACCACGTTGAGGTACTTTATCCAGTTCAATCTCAATCCCAGTGCCTCCACGTGCGGCTGTCTCGCAAGTGGAACAGGTCAATCCAGCAGCCCCCATATCCTGAATCCCGGCCACGGCGCCCGTTGCCAACAACTCCAGACAGGCCTCCATACAAAGTTTTTCCATGAAAGGATCCCCGACCTGTACGGCTCCGCGTTGTTGTTCGGCAGACTCTTCGGTCAAATCCTGAGAGGCAAAAGCAGCTCCTGCAAGTCCGTCACGACCGGTCGCCGGTCCGACGTAAAACACAGGATTTCCAGTGCCCTGCGCTGCACCTCGTGCAATTTGCTCATGCCTGAGCACACCAAGACTGAAGGCGTTGACCAAAGGGTTTCCTTCATAGGATTCATCAAAGTAAACTTCACCCGCCACTGTAGGAATGCCGAAACAATTGCCATAGTGACCAATCCCTGCCACCACACCACGAAACAGACGTCGTACCTCAGGCGATTCTAAGTTACCAAAGCGCAGGGAATTGACGGCACAAATAGGACGAGCCCCCATGGTAAAGATATCACGGATGATCCCTCCTACCCCTGTGGTTGCACCTTGAAACGGTTCCACAGCGCTGGGATGGTTGTGCGATTCGATTTTAAAAGCCACCGCCAAACCATCACCAATATCAATCACCCCGGCGTTTTCCTCTCCCGCAGGAACAAGCACATTTGAGGAGCGCGTCGGAAAGCCTTTGAGCAGCGGGCGTGTGTTTTTGTAAGAGCAGTGCTCACTCCACATCACCGAAAAAATGCCCAGTTCAGTGATGTTCGGCTCACGGCCAAGTTGTTTGAGAATGAGCTGATATTCCTCGTCCGTGAGATTGTGTTGCCGTATCAGTTCGGGCGTAATTTTTGGATCGGGCATGTTCTTGAATCCTGTGACGTAATCGATGGGGAAAAATTTGAGCGATATAATTGAAACAGATTTGTATTATTTGGCATCCTTCAAGTGTTCGATCAGGCTGCGAAAAACCCACTGTCCATCCGCACTACCGATGGCCTCCTGGCAGGCTCTTTCAGGGTGAGGCATAAGGGCCGCCACATTTCCAGCCTTATTACAAACTCCAGCGATTCCATGAACGGAGCCGTTTGGATTGGCATGATCCTCTACATCTCCTTGAGCCGTTGCATACTTCCAGAGAATCTGGCCATGGGATTCCATCTCATTGAGGGTGGATCCATCAGCAAAGTAACAGCCTTCGCCATGTGCAATCGGCACTCGCATCAATTGGTCGGCGGGAATGGCTTTCGTGAAAGGAGTATCCGAATTGACCGTGCTCAGATGAACGAATTCAGATCGAAACTGCAGTGAACGGTTGAAGATCAAGGCACCGGGCAACAATCCCGCTTCACACAAAATTTGAAACCCGTTGCACACGCCCAGAACCAATCCGCCGTTCCCGGCAAAATCAGCCAAAGCACGCATGACCGGGCTAAACCTGGCAATGGCACCCGCTCGCAAGTAATCCCCATAAGAGAAACCTCCTGGCACCAATACCGCATCCAAGTGCCCCAGACTCTCTTCTTTGTGCCAGACATAATGGGCTTCATGCCCAAGGACCTCAATGGCATTGACGCAGTCCTGATCACTGTTGGAGCCAGGAAACTGTAGCACTCCAAAAGAAAATTTGGAGGCATTTCCCTGATCAGAAATAGCTGATAATTCTGTCTCGGTATCGACCTGAGTCATAAACGTTATTTGGTTTTGGTAAGTTTAAAAGAAGGTGGCGCACATGGTCGCCCGAAGGTCAGAAAATTCATTCCTCCCATTCAACTCGGTAATCTTCGATCACGGGATTGGAGAGAAACCTGTGGCAGGCATCTTCAATCCGTGATTCCATGGACGCTTTGTCACCCGAGAGTTCCAGCTCGAGAAAACGACCTACATGCACATCCTTTACCCCATCGTACCCCATGTGCTCCAATGCATTAAGCACCGCCTGGCCCTGGGGATCAAGGACAGCTTTCTTGGGAGTGATTATGATCTTAACCTTCATGATTTGCCATTCAAACCTAACAGGAACCATCATGCGTTGACAGAACGTCTCTCGCTAGTTTTTTTTGAAAAAGTCGAACGATTATGGCGATCTTTATCGTCTTGGAGGATCCGCCATCGTCGTTTAAAGTGATGGATCTCCTTATGAAATCCATCAACCGAAGAAGTTTTGCCATTCAATCGTCCATGGCTGCAGGCTCTCTGCTGATTCCGCCCAATCTGTTTGGCCAGTCAGGCAAAGACAAGCATCCGATCTGCGCCTTCGTAAAGTTTTTGCAGGAAATGTCCTTCGAAGAACTTGCTGCAACCATCAAACGGCTTGGATTTGACGGGATTGAGGGAACAGTCAGACCTGGAGGCCACGTTCCACCTGAACGTGTGGAAGAAGATTTGCCGAAGCTAATGCAGGCTCTCAGGACGCATGATGTCGAGATGACCAT
>Ga0163179_10003790_pt1 | contig 10222 bp, 9 predicted proteins | sample AtlANTMetagenome_FD_109643 | JGI IMG/M metagenome (GOLD analysis project Ga0163179, IMG submission 109643) | Marine eukaryotic phytoplankton communities from the Atlantic Ocean - Atlantic ANT 2 Metagenome | ecosystem: Environmental > Aquatic > Marine > Oceanic | place: North Atlantic Ocean... | reverse complement strand
GGCGACAGGATCTCCGGTGGCAAAGAGATTGCGTCGTGGAATGGTCCGGTATTCGCCAAGTTCTCGATGAGGCAGTTGTGCAGGCAAATTTAAGCCGGTGGCGGTGGGAATCACAAATGCCTCCACCGTCATGGTGAGAGCCAGACGACCGTCGGACCCAGGACTCATGGAAATGGATTGGACACCATGCAGGAAGTCAGCATCATAGATATTACGCAACAAGAGCGTGACCTGGGGCAGCGTACCATTTCCTCGCAACAGAAAAGGAATACGGACCAAGATGTTACGGTCTCCGGTAGCCGATGCGGCATTCACACTCACAGAATTAATACCAATCTCCTCCGCCATCTCCAACAACCAGCCACGATATTCGGTCACCGCGACCTCAAGTTCTTGTGGTAAGCTCTTTTTCTCCAGTTCGGGAAGCTGCCGCAACTTGTTTTGTTGCCGGCGAACTTCGAGCTTTGCATCTCGGAGGCTTTTATCGAGCGTCTCTTGATCGGCCACCAAGCTGCCAAGCGGTTCAGAGTAAAGTTGCTGATAGGCCATGTCACCGATATACACGATGAATATCGCGCTCACAGCAAGCAGCAGGATTTTCTGTCGTTTGGCCATCTCGATGTTACTCGTTTCCTGACGGCGAATTGCCATCTGCTGACTCAGGCGGTCTTGGTTTTACCGTGACCATGGCTTCAAATTGAAATGGAAACTGGCTTCCTTCTGCCGCTTGTGATATTCGCCGACTGACCACATCGTGAAATTCATCCCGCAACTCGGACTCGAGGCTTGCGATTTGGGCAGCGTCATTCACCCGCACACTCATCGAGATCACGCCGATACCATTGTTTGAGTCAGACATCGACATTCTTTGAACGACGGCTTTGCCGGGATCTGGAAATCGTTCAGAGAGTTCTTGCAATTCTGCAAGCCAATTGATCTCTTCATTTTGCCAACGCTCGATCGCGTCGACAGTGCCGCTCCGCGACGAGATTTTTTCCAGCAGTTGTGTTTGGCGTTCTAGTTCGTTCGCCACTTCGTCATATTCAGATTGCGCCAACGACAATTCAGAACCAAGTTGCCAAACAATCAGCCACAACGCGACCGCAGCAACCGTACCGTAGAGAGCAACTTTGCGCCCGTAACGAGTCGGTTCGGGGGGGCGCTTTGGATTGACGAAATCAATGGGCGGGCTGGACTCAGCAAAATCCCGTAGGATTCCGATCAAGGCGGTGTATCGGTAGACCTCGATTAAATCGACATTGCGACTCAGTTGGATTCCCACCAAAGGATCTAGCAGCGACACAGGCAACTTAAGCTGTTCGGCAAGTCTTTCAGAGATCCTCTGCATGCGGTTGGCATCACCGAACAGATAGACATGCTGCACATCAGATTCATCACTTGCATCAACAGGAGCAACCGCAAGAGTACGTCGCACTTCGTCGAAGAGTTTCTCAACTCGATCGTTACTTTGACTGGAGTTCGACAAACGAACTGTACGACTGAATTGCACTTGTCCATTTTCGAGGATGGACAGGTCAACATCAGGGTCGACCCAATTCAGCAACAGTGACTTCGAATGATCTTCACCGGTCAAACGATCAAACAGAGAGGCGACGGCCAAGGGTCGCAAGACAATCTGGCTTGGTTTGTTATCCAATCCTTTCGCGAGTTCTTGAATGAAGTCATTTGTTTCAGGACGAAGTACAGCGGCTTCGACTCGCATGACGGATTCTTCGGCCGTGGTGGTCATATAATCGACCAGAGCGTCTTCTGGCAAATCGGAAACCTGCCGCATGACCTCGTTTCGAACCATTTCTGGCAATTCAGTTGGCGCAGCCGGAGGCAAAGTCATTTCGCATAACTCGACCTGAGAACGCGGAACCCCAACCAGCAACTTGTAAGAACTCACTTTGTTTTTTTGAAACTGTTCTGCGAGCTTAGCTCCCATTTCGCGGGCAGATTCCGTACCGTCCAAATCGATGGTGATGGCGTCAATCAGTTTCAACTCATCTCGATTCGCGGAGGCTACCAGCGCATTCAACTGACCCTGGTCCCAAGACAGGGCCACTAGATATGGATTTCCGCGCTTCGTTATTCGAACCACACTACTGTCCTCGAATCGTTCGGTTTCCGGTTGACACTGTATTCATTGACTGGCCTGCCACACCCGGAACTTGCTGTTCATCAAGAGGTAACGACAATTGGTCGTATCGGTAACCACGACCCAAGCGATTCATGTTTCGACGGAACAACAAAGGGAGTTCTTCTCGCGTCGCATCCAGAACAAACTCTGTCCGCAACCACGGGGAATCCTGATCGTAATAGGCAACAACTTCACCTTCCATCACATCTCCACACGTCGTGATCCACGGCCACACCTCCTGCATCCCAACCCGATCCACCACACCTTCGACCAACAACCAGATCGCATGTTGTCGACCCGATTCAATCGTCGTGTTCTCCCGCAAGGCAATTAATTGTTCCATCGAGTCCGAGGATAATCCGGGAATCACGGTAAGCACTTCACGAGGTGCGAGATGAATATTGATTCGACCTTGAATCACGTCGTCTTCGGCACATGTCGTTGCATCACAAAAACCAACGAGATCCGAGCCGGAAGTTCCCTCCGACCGCAGAGGACTTTCAAAGACCCGCACCTCTTCGCCCATTGGAATGCCCACGCTCACGTCGATCAGCTGAAGATGGTGCTCAATCGTGAATTCAGCTTCCGCACTGCTCGATACCTCCGGCAGCTCGCTCGCCGGCCTCGCCGACGACACCCCACCATCGTAAGGTCCATATTGTCGCAACGCCACGACAAATTTGGCCAACGGTGGCTCAAAACGTGCGCTCAGTTGCTCAGTCAGCGCCGACAGATCCTCCTGATTCAAATTGATGCGAAGATTGCCATCACGAGATTCATTACGTTCAGCGCTGTAAACAGTCAGAAACGCCGACCAGGGCAATTGAGGGCCGGCCGGATCGGTTGGCCGACGACCTCCTCCCGTTGGATTTCGATCAGGCGCACCCCTTGCTTGATGGTTGGGGTTCTGATGATGCACTCGTCTCATCCCAGTGACCGGATCTCCGTATAAGTCGGAAAACTGTACGCCTCGTACGGAGAGAAGTTCATCGAGTTGCTTCGGCAGTTGATTTGCTGGCTTTCGCGGTGGATTGAGTCGCTCGTAGAATTCCAGCTCAGCACCAAACTCTCGAGGCTCTTCGTCCTCATCCAACCAGTCCAAAATCGAGTCGGCTACATGTTCCGTCATCCCGGGAAGCTGCATCAAAACCATCCGACCGTAACCGGGCTGAGCCTGATCCCATTCAAGCAACGTTGGCAGTGACAGTTTGGCCGCTGTCGGAACAACGCCGAAGCCGAAACGACGCGCAACGTTACGTTGCGTCAATCCTGGGGATGCTTCAACATCGTTCAGAGTTACAGGATGATGGACAATGCTAAAGCGTCCATGGCGAGTACCACGGTAATCGTGATCGACAATCACATCTCGAAACGCACTTTCGTCAGTGCCGACTTGAGCCCAAAGCTCTCTCTCAACTCGGGACATGGCCGCATAGGATCGCAAAAACTCATAGCCCGAATCATGGACCATCTGCACCTGACCACGATCCGCGGCGATGCGAGAGGCTCGATTTTCGGCTTGCATGAGAACCACGAATCCGTAGGCCGAAAGAGTCACCAACACGACGACGATCGTCACCACAAAAAGGGCGGCTCCGCGTCGTTGCCGGACATCCACATGCGTCATGGCAGCACCCCCGATCGGTTCTCCGAGAGAGGGAATTGGCCGTCACCGAAGACCATCGAATCTTCATCCAGCGAGGAAGGCTCGGGAGTTCTCAAATAGATCAGGAAACGAAACCCTTCGGGCGGCTCTTGCAGTGTCGATTGTTGTCGCGGATCAAGAGGTTCTGTTTCAACAGTCTCTTCCTCAAGTAACTCCAACGCCGCCTGCTGCTGTAATTCCAATTCCGTCGGTTGCAGCCAATATGGATCTTCCAGGTCAAATGAAAGCTCAACAGCAACCGGTATCTGTTTCTGCTGCTTGGAACTCCAGGAGCTCGTCCAAAAAACACCATCGAAGTATCGCAAGCGAAACTTTCGAATCTCTGGCAGGTAATCAATTCTTTGATCGAAGTCACGACCCACAAAGTCTCTCATTCGCACATCGTCTCTGAAACTCAATTCGGCTTCATCATTCGAGTTGTCGGGTTGTCCGACTCCAAGAGCCTTTGGCTCCGGGATCCACGGCACTCGTAGTTCTCGCAACACAGGTTCCAGAGAAAGACTAGACGATGCGAAGTGTTTCAGAGCCAGGATTTCCCGGCGCGTCAATTCACATCGCAACAATCCGGGCACACCGTCAGCAAGCGCGGCGTCCCGCGTTGAACGATAGCTGTAAACCACTCTTCGAATGGAATCGCGAACGATCGGTCGATTAGGATCCTGCCAATTCACATCCCGAGGGCGTGGAGCAAAGACATCGAGCACAAGAGAATTCGAATCTCCCTCAACTCCCACCACAGGGACAAGCCATTGCCTTGGCCCACCGTTGTCAACGTCGCCAAGACGCTCCTGACCGAAGGAATCCTCAGTACTCAACGACATCAGCGACTCCGAAGGCGATCTCTCATCCGTTGATGAGTATCGCGGAAAGCTATCTGAAGACTGGGATCCTGAAGACTGGGATCCTGAAGACTGGGATCCTGAAGACTCGCTATCTGAAGACTCGCTATCTGAAGACTGGGACCCTGAAGACGTTCGCTTCTCCGTCCGAGATTCAGACGGAGGTTCGACCGCACAGGATTGCAGGTCGCTGGCGATCCGCTCATGCACAGACCGCACGATTTGCCATCGCTCGACTCGCACCTGATTGCGCTCGAATTGATTTCGAAAAACGTCCAACAGCCCCCATGTGACCACCATCAATACGGACAGCAACACAATCGCGATCATGAGTTCAACGAGCGTGAACGCGTTTCGACTTCGTGTTGTTGAATCAGGGAACATCAAATCGCCCACCCGCATTATTCTCGAAATTACTTTCGTTGAACTCAGCTGAATCTTGAATCGGTCGTCGTACCCAACGCACGAGACGATACTGACGACTCGAATTGTCAACCTCGTCCATCGCGAGCGGATTCGAGCCTGGGCCTGCGGGTTCCGTCACGGTGACTGTCACGGAAAACAAATCAACGAGATCGGTGGGTCGGATCTCAATCGAGCAGTCCCACGGTGTAAAGGGATCAACAGGTTGGCGTCTCACTTCTTCCCAGGGACGAACTCCAGCGAGCACTTCATTCATGACATTCCGACAGATGGACTGCGCATCCGTAACCTCAACCGCACGCTCCGCATGCCGTCGGCCGACATCGACCAATTGAGTGAGAGCGGCAGCGCTGCCAACCAGAATCGCGAGGGCGATAATCACCTCAATCAACGACAGACCACGGTGCTTCATCATGGCAGCGCCCGTTCCCCGCCCGTGGGAATGCGGTCATTTGGAAATCGATTGTCCGAGCGCCTCGCTTCCGACCGGCTCGATAAAGAATCGGGATTCTCCCCCTTCCGTCGCTCCAAGTCGGGTCGATTCGGATCGTGTATCGGGTCTGGCGGCGCCAAGCGAGCACTGCTGACCTGGACAGTCCCAGTTATTCCGCGCAGCCGTACTTCGATCAGGAAATTGTCGTCGGAACGCAACGTCCACGAAGCCGAATCGGTCCGTCCGTCCGGATAGAAGGTAATGGTTTGACTCCAGGGCAAGTGGAAATGGTGTTGTCCGTGCTGGTGCCCGTGTCGTTGCCCGTGCTGTTGTCTGTGCTGTTGTCCGTCGTTTCTGCGAAGATCTTGCGCACGGGAATCTTGTTCGCGTTGATTGTTATTGGCTTGTTGAGGCGACGCGTTGGCCCGCGCAAGTTGTTGCATCGCTTGCTTCTGTTGATTCAGCCGTTGATCAAAGTGTTGGTGTTTTTGCTTGAAGCGAACATTCGCAACGAGCCTATCGTGAAGACGATAGGGTTTCGCGGGGCGCTGTTCCTCAGCATGGGCCATTCGATTCTTCGACGGCTCCTCGGACCGAACTGAATTGGTTTGCTGTTGAGCGGCGGGGGTTGCAATCGGTCGGCGCGTTGTGGATGGGTTGCGGGCAGCGGACGAACTGTTCGGCGAAGACGTCGCGTCCAGATTTCGTTCTGCCACAAGCTGTCGGACTTCGGTGACTTCGTACTCTCCAGTCCCCGGCCGCCACCGCAGGCGATGTTCACAGCCAGTTTCCATGGCCCGCACGCGTGTTTTGAGAACAACTCGGCTGAGATCCTGAGCCGCCTCTTGGGCCCGACTTTTGGTCAAGGGCGTCATCAATGCCGGGAACGACACTGCAGCCAGAGTGGCGATAATGGCCAACACGATGACGAGTTCGAGCATCGTGTAAGCGCAGCGAGCGTTTGACGCCGATTGTGCTCGAAACAGGAGAGCACAATGGGCGATCCGCAGCGGATGGCGGGCGTTGCAGATCATAGACTGCAATTTCCAGAATGAATAGGAAACACGGCACCGATGGGCCTCATCCGTGCCGCCCACCCGAAAACGATTGACGATTCAGATCAGTTGTTTGTTGCCAAATCGGAGGATTGGCCAAAATCTTCGGCTTCCACCTCAGGCGCTGTCCAATTCACAATGTCATCTTGCGTTTTGTCTTTGCCATCGGGTCCTATCGACCAGATGTTGGGATCATCATTGCCACCCCGAGTTCCCGGGTATTCATAGCGATAGGCATTGCCCCAAGGGTCGACCGGAACAGTATTTTCTTCGAGGTAGGGTCCGGCCCAATTGCGAGAACGATTTTCATCCTGCGGCTTGCTGAGAAGCGCCTGCAGTCCTTCCTCGGTGCTGGGGAACATGCGATTGTCGACCTTGTAAAAGTCCAAGGCTTGCTCCAAACCTTCGATTTGCGTCTGGGTAATCTTAGCGTCGGCTTTTTCCTGGGTGCTCAAAAGTCGTGGTCCGACCATCGCAACCAGCAACACCAAAATGGCCAAGACGATCATGATTTCTACCAAGGTGAAACCCGCTCGGGTCCGTTGCCGCTTCATTGTTTTTCCCTTTCTTAACTGGGAGTACATTTCAGTACGTCGAATTCAGTTTTCCTAAATGGACGTACTCATATCGAATACAGGTAACAGCAGCGCGACTAAGACGAATAGGATCGCGCCGCCAATAATGACCAACATGACCGGTTCGATGAATCGCACCATCATGGTCAATTGCCGGGCAATTCGTTTGTCGATTCCATCGGAAATATTGATCAACACAGTGTCTAAGGTATTGGACTCTTCCGCGACGCGAATCATCGCCATCGTCTGAGGCGGAATGAGTCCACATTCAGCCAGCGGTGCTGAGAGTGTCTGTCCGGAAGAGATATTTTCCGCCGAGTCACAAATCGCCTCGGCCAGCAATCGATTGCCGACCGAACCGCTGCTGATTTGCAACGATTTGAGAATCGGCACGCCGTTTCGCAACAAGGTTCCAAGCACGCGACAAAAGCGGGAAACAGCACTGTCGTGGAAAATCTTGCCAGCAATGGGCAAACGTAGTTTCCACCGATCTAAGAAATAAGCGCCGCGTTCGGTCTCAAACAATCGACGTATCGCGATGACCAGCCCGACGATTGGGATTATCGCAAACATTCCATAGGCAATCATAGTTTCACTGAGAAAGAGCAATATGATCGTCGCCATGGGCAGCCCGGACCCTTGTTTTTCGAGTCGTTCGAAGAGACCTTCGAACTTGGGCACGAAAAAGATGATCAAGGCAAGTGTGACAACAATGCCACCCGCCATCAAGAACACGGGATAGGCCATGGCGCCCTTTACCTGGCCCTTCAATTCTTCCTGCAATTCCAAAAAGCTGGCAACACGATTAAGAGCCTCTTCAAGAAAGGCGCCCTCGGACCCAGCCCGAATCATACTGACCGTCAGATCGGAAAAGATATTTGGATGCGCTGCGATGGCCTCTTCGAGTGATTTTCCATCCGCAACTTGATCCCTCACATCCGCCATCACTTCCTGCAACACAGGATGCGCAGACTGCTCAGCCAACAAACTTAAGGCCGACAACAACGGTACCCCGTTGTGGAGCAAATCAGAAAGTTGAGTCAAACATCCGGCGATGTGTTCGGCGCGAACTTTTCGACGCGTTACCGTTTGTAACTTTTCTGCGATGACGTTCGTCTTTGCAGAATCTTCAACCGTAAGTGGAAAGAGCGATTCCTTAGCAAGCGCATTCAGCGCATCACGACGACTCGGTGCCGCAATCAAGCCCGACACATCTTGGCCATCAAACCGACGAGCAGTATAGGAGAATTCCGGCATGACTTACCTACCATCAGTCGGCTTTTGTGACTCTCAATACTTCGTCGATGGAGGTAACACCTTGCATGACTTTTTCCCAACCATCTCCGCGTAACGTTCGCATTCCGGATGAAATCGCCGCTCGCTTCACAACATTCGCCGGTTGGCGTTCACTCGCCAGGTGGCGAATCTCATCGTTCGAGGTGAGCAACTCATAGATACCCAACCGCCCAGAGTAGCCGGTGCCCCGACATTGACGGCATCCGTTAGCACGGAAAATGGCTCCAGTACGTTCATCCATCTGCTGCCAGGGAAAATCTTCCGGAGCGTCGTCCGTGGAAGGACGGTAAGCCTGCTTGCACTCGGGGCAAAGCGTTCTCACCAGTCGTTGTGCCAACACACCCTCGATCGTACTGCTCACCAAGAATGGCTCCACACCCATGTCGCACAAACGCATAAAAGCGCCAGCTGAATCATTCGTATGCAGCGTGCTGAAAACCAGGTGGCCGGTAAGCGAGGCTTGCGTAGCATTTTCCGCTGTTTCCAAGTCTCGAATTTCACCGACCAGCACAACATCCGGATCGTGTCGCAAGATACTTCGCAAACTTGCTGAAAAGGTCAGTCCGACCTTAGAATGAACCTGAATTTGGTTGATACCCTCGAGCTGATACTCGATCGGATCCTCCGTGGTGATGATCTTCGTATCTTCACTCTTGATTTCATTCAGCGCGCTGTAGAGCGTCGTTGTCTTTCCGGAACCCGTCGGCCCCGTCACCAGCAGGATGCCGTGAGGAAGTCGGATGAGTTGCCGGAAGGACTCGTAAACATCGGCGGGCATGCCGATGTCCCGTAACGAGAATTGCATGCGTTCTTTATCAAGAACACGCATCACAATCCCTTCCCCATGCAACATAGGGATCACCGAAACACGAATATCGACTTCTCGGCCACCGACACGCAGTTTGATTCGTCCATCCTGAGGTACCCGCTTTTCGGCAATGTTCATCTGCGCCATGATTTTCAAACGGCTGACAATCGCCGAATGAAAGCGGTTAATCTCCGGCGGTGTCGGCTGTCGCTGAAGCACACCGTCAATCCGGTACCGAATCTTGATTCCAGACTCCTGAGCCTCAATATGAATGTCGCTCGCCTGAGCCAACACGGCCTCTGAGAGTATCTCATTCACCAGGCGGACCACCGAAGCCTCTTGGGCCATCTCCGCCGCTTCGCTGTTATCGAATTGAACCTCGCCCAGAACTTCAACCGAATCCTGATCGGTTTGCGACAACAGGTCGTCAATCGTTTCCGCACCAACTCCCAGGTGCGACTTGATCAACTTGCTAAGCTCATCCGGTAGGGCCAAAACCGGGATGACATGCTGGCCCACATGAGCACTGACGGCGTCAATCGAGTGCAGATCAAATGGATCACTTGTAACCACGACCAACGACTCACCGTCACGCCTCAGTGGAAACACGCCGAATCGATGCACCAGCTTCGCCGGGAATTCTTGAACTAACTGATCATCGGCTGAGACTTGAGTGAGGTCGACCGTCGTCAATCCCATCGTGTCGGCAATCGCTGTTAGCAGCGTATCGGCACCATCCAACGACAGCTCATCCGCTATCTGATCGTAACTCACATCCTCCTGCCGTTGCCGACGAATTTGCTGGAGGTCACGAGTTGAAATTACGATCGACGGTCGTCGACGGTCGCTCGGCGACAAGATCGTCCCGCTATCGGTAGTCGGGGCAGTAGAATCTGGAATGCGAACCATGGTCTTTCAAAAACAACAAACCCGATGACAAAACACACCTATCTCTTCTCAGGTGTTCACAGTGCGGAGGATGTT
>Ga0163179_10003787_pt1 | contig 10228 bp, 12 predicted proteins | sample AtlANTMetagenome_FD_109643 | JGI IMG/M metagenome (GOLD analysis project Ga0163179, IMG submission 109643) | Marine eukaryotic phytoplankton communities from the Atlantic Ocean - Atlantic ANT 2 Metagenome | ecosystem: Environmental > Aquatic > Marine > Oceanic | place: North Atlantic Ocean... | reverse complement strand
TGATAATTTATTATTTTTTTCAATTTCTAATCTTTCTAAAATTAATTTACCCGAAACTGTTAATTTTATTCATGATAATTTTGAGAAAACTAATAACTTTTTAGTGACAAATAAATCTCAAATAGATAAAATAATTAGTGATGTTAGTATAACGGTTGTTCACGACATCACTCACTTCTTATCAATTATCTCCGATTAGCTCATATAATAGAACTTTCAATTACAGGAATTAATAAGAAATTAACACTTTCATAGTGCTATGATGCACTTTTGCAAAAATAGTTGCATTATCACGGTGTAACTTTAGAAACTGTTTCTAAATAATTTAAATAAAAATATGAAAAAACCCCAAATATATGCTCAAGGCATAGATGCTATGATAAGCTCTAACATACTTGTTACATGAAAAAAATCAATTTAATTTTTAAATATAACAAGTTGCTTAATGCTCAAAAATGGCAAGAAATTTGTTTTATAAAACTACTATGATTACTTAAATTTTGAGCGTAGTTACCATCATGTAATCACTAAAAAAAACTTACAAATATAATGGCGTACATTACTAGCATGGTGATAGCAGGAATTGACTTTTTAAATGGGTCATTTACTTTTAGATGCATTAATATTGCCCCAATCATGATTAGTGACATTATAGCTGCTCCATAAAAATCCAATATATTTATATCTTCACTAAAACAACTAACTATAAATAAAATTGAAATTGCAATTTTAACCCCCCCAATTATATACATCGACCATAAGTTTAGACCATATGTTTCAAATTCTTCTTTTAGACTCATTGCTTTTCCTCCTCTGAATTCGGTAGCTTTGTTATATCTAAGTATCCAAACATTAAATATTCCTAGTGCTGCTATGACTTTTAGTATAATAATAATATCCATGGCTCTAAATTATTAATTTTAAAATATATGGCTCTAAATTATTAATTTTAAAATATGATTTACAATAATTTCATAATTATATTCATTAGTTTTTCTTTTATTTTTTATGCTTGCACTGCTTTATTTTCAAGTAGTATGCAGGATGAGTTCAGAAGATGGGGTTATCAAAAATACCGTGTATTAATCTCGTGCACTCAATTGTTATGTAGTGTTTTTTTATTGTCAAGCTTTTTTTATCCATTCTTAGTCATTTATTGTTCCTCTATATTTTTTTTAATGATGCTAGGAGCAGTTTATGTAAGAATTCGAATAAAAGATGGTTTCTTAGAAATGCTGCCAGCGTTATTTTATTTGTTTTTAAATGCAATTATTATATATACGGAGTTGTAGAGAGTCAAATGTAGTTCATTATATTATAAAATGATTTCCCTCTGTTAAATTATTAATTCCCATAATCATAATTCGAGTTATTAAGTTAATTTAAAATTGGGGCAAAAAGGCTGTTAAATAAATTAGAATTATTTTATAAATAAAACCTTAATCAGTTATTTCAAAAGGCGGGATTACTTTTTCACTACGCTCTATGATGTAATAAATGTTTTTTCACCAACTCTTGTATTGAAAAAAAAGAATTTGATAAGACATCTTTCAAATCGTTACTAGAGACCCATTTTAAATTTGTAATTCCTTCTTCCAATTGAGGCTTAAGGTTTTTCAATTGATTAGAATAAAATAAAAACCAATGAGTTTCTTTTAACTTAATCACCTCACTTTCATAATACATATGATGTGTTGTTGAAATAAACGAATCTAATCTCATTCCAGACAAGCCACACTCCTCTGAAATTTCTCTTTCAGCAGCGACTTCTAATTTTTCATTTTTCTCAACCTTTCCTTTAGGCAAGTCCCAAACACCATTTCGGAAAATAAATAACCATTCTTTTGAATTATTCTCAACAATTCCACCAGCAGCAATAATACATTCAAATTTTCTTAAATTATTTATAAGAGACACCCAGTCATTTTGAACATTATGAGATTTTAGCACCAACCTCTTCTGACAACTTTCATTGTTTATTAATACATCATGAACCGAAGAAATAAATTCATTAAAAGAATCAAAAAAAATAATACAGGGTAGTTTAGAGTCTATTTTAGAAAAAGGTTTTATTTCAAAAGAAATATTCTTAAAAAAAACTTTATAAATTTGCGACATGATAATATAAGTTATGAAGTATAATCAAATAGCTAAACTGCTCTTACAAATAAACGCAATAAAATTAAAACCTAAAAATCCTTTTACTTGGTCATCTGGTAAAAAATCACCTATCTATTGTGACAACAGACTAACTCTTTCTTATCCGGAAATTAGAAAAATAATACAAGAAAAATTAATTTCTTTAGCTAAAAAAGAATTTAAAGAAGCTAATTTAATTGCCGGAGTCGCAACAGCTGGAATCCCTCATGGAGTATTAATGGCAAGTGAAATGAATCTCCCTTTCATATATGTAAGATCTTCAGAAAAAAAACATGGAAGAGAAAATAAAATTGAAGGTGAAATTGGAAAAAATAAAAAAATATTAATTGTAGAAGACCTAATTAGTACTGGAAAAAGCAGCCTACACGTCGCCGAAGCATTAAAAAATGTTGGATGTGAAATTATAGGAATAATTTCAATATTTAATTACAATTTCGCCGAAACAGAAGAAAGACTAATAAAGGAAAGAATAAAATATTCTTCTTTATGTAATTTCGAGGAATTAATTAAAGCAGCAGAACAAGAAAATTATATTTCTAAAAAAGAGATTGACATAATAACTAATTGGCATTCCGATTTTTAAAAAATTTAGCTGAATCTCTCAAAAAACTCAAGTATTCTTGATTTAAGAATTCATATTTTTTTTCTTTAAAAGATTCAAAAAGTTGACTGAAGTTTTTTAAAAAATTCATCAACACTGCCTGTTTATCAACTTCCTTTTTTAAGATTTTCTTAATTGAATTCGGGTTATTTTCAGTAAATGGAAATCGAACCTGATTAATATTAATACCAACACCTATAATAACTTTCTTTATTTTTTCTTTTAAAACTGTAGTTTCTATTAATATCCCTGAAATTTTATGATTATCAACCAAAATGTCATTAGGCCATTTAATTTGAATTTTAGAATCTTTAATGTATTTCTGTAATGTATACACAATTGAAATTGATGTAATAATATTAAAATATATTTTTTGATTAACCAAGCAATCATCAGGACTTATATATACACTAAATAATAAATTTTTATTCTTAACAGAGTGCCATTTTTTTTCTCTCTGCCCCTTTCCTTCTGTTTGATAATCGGCTACAAGAACTAAATTTCTATCTATATTTTTTCCTTGAACTAATTTAGACAACAACCTATTAGTAGATGTGACTTTTTTATAATGAACTATCCTATTAAATATCATTATTAATAATCTTTTAATAAAATTCTAAAAATATTTAATTAATTAAAATTAGTTACAAGATAAAGTTTTATTTTTGCTAATATTTATATGACTTTAGATAAGTCTTGAAGAAAAAAACTTGAAACAAAAAATTAAAATAATAATAAATGCAATTAAAGAAAAAGGAGGCAATGAGATTATAAGTATGAATTTAAAACCTATAGAGAATTCTCCATGTGATTTTTTTATAATATGTAACGGGAATTCAAATAGACAAATTCAAGCCATAGCAAAAGGAATTGAAGAAAAAACTTTAGAAAAATTAAAAATAAAAGCATGGCAGAAAGAAGGCTTGAATTCTGATTGGGTTTTACTGGACTATCTTGACATTGTTATTCATGTTTTCAAACCAGAAACTAGAGACTTTTATGACCTAGCAAGCCTCTGGGGAGATGCAGAAATAAAAACTATAAAAAATTGAAAAAAAAATCGAAAAATAAAAAAATTAATTTTTACTGGATATACTTAATATTCATTATTGGACTTATTGGATTACAAATTTTTAGTTCTTTTATTGGAAACTATGAAAATATTGATGAAACAAAATTTTTAAAGTTCTTAAATGATGGTGACATTGAAAAACTTCAAATTGTAAATAGAGAATTTGCTGAAGTTTATATTAAAAAGACCGAGCTTAATAACTCAAATCACAAACAAAAAAAATTACATCAACTAGGCCCCCACTACAAAGTTGAAATTTTAGATATAAAATCTTTTAGAGAACTAATTATTGAACACAATCAGAAAAACGCTGAAAACACCATAGAATTCCCTAATACATCTAGAAATACTAATTGGACAAGCGATATTCTATCATGGTTAATTCCTATTGGAATTATGATCATAATTTGGGTTTTCATAATGAGAAGAATGAGTAGTGGTGGGGCAGGAGGACAAATATTTAATATTGGAAAATCTAAGGCTCAATTATTTGATAAAGATAAAATGCAAAAAATTACATTTAACGATGTGGCGGGTTTAGAAGGAGCCAAAGAAGAAGTGGAAGAAATTGTAAGCTTTTTAAAATCCCCAAAAAAATACACATCTTTAGGAGGAAAAATTCCAAAAGGCGTTCTTTTAGTTGGACCTCCTGGAACTGGAAAGACACTTTTAGCAAAAGCTGTAGCCGGAGAAGCAAAAGTTCCGTTTTTTTCTTTGAGTGGATCTGATTTTGTTGAAATGTTTGTTGGAGTTGGCGCATCAAGAGTTAGAGATTTATTTAAAATGGCAAAAAGTAAATCTCCATCAATAATTTTTATTGATGAAATTGATGCAATTGGAAGATCGAGAGGAAAAAATCAAATGACTGGAGCTAATGATGAACGAGAAAACACATTAAATCAGCTATTAACTGAAATGGATGGCTTTGGCACAAATCATCATGTTATTGTTGTTGCTGCGACTAATAGAGCCGATATTTTAGATAGAGCATTAACTAGAGCTGGAAGGTTTGATAGACAAATATATATTGACCTGCCTGAATTAGATGAAAGAAGAGATATTTTTGGCGTACACACAAAAAAATTAAAAACAGATAAAGCACTAGATTTAGATTTTTTAGCAAAACAAACTCCTGGATTTAGTGGAGCTGACATAGCTAACATTTGTAATGAAGCTGCTTTAAATGCCGCAAAACATGACAAAAAGAAAATAGAAAAAGAAGATTTTTTAGAAGCTATTGATAGAATTGTAGGTGGTCTAGAAAAGAAAAATAAACTTGTTTCCAAAAGAGAAAGAGAAACTGTTGCTTATCATGAAGCAGGGCATGCAACTGTAAGCTGGATGCTAGAACATGCCGCTCCATTAATTAAGGTCACCATTGTTCCAAGAGGAAAATCTTTAGGGGCTGCATGGTATTTACCGGAAGAGCGACAACTAACTACTAAAGAACAGATATTTGATGAAATGTGTGTTGCAATGGGAGGAAGAGCAGCTGAAGAATTAATTTTTCAAAAAGTTACAACAGGGGCTTTATCAGATTTAGAAAAAGTTACAAAACAAGCTAGAGCAATGATTGCTTTTTTTGGACTAAATGAAAAAATTGGGAATGTTACATATTATGATTCTTCTGGACAAGATTCTCCATTCACAAAACCTTATAGTGAATTTACTGCTAAATTAATAGACGAAGAAATAAAAAAAATAACTACTGAAGCATATACTACAGCAAAAAAAATACTCTCTAAACACAAAAAATCTTTAATTGAATTAGCAAATTTATTATTAGAAAAAGAAGTTATTTTTAAAAAAGATGTAGAAAATATTTTGGGAAAAAGAAAATGGAAAGAAGTAGAAAGGATTCGAGTAAATAAAATACAAAAACCATAACTATGCCTTCTTCTCATTCAATAAAAAAAATTCTTGAAAATATTGGAGAAGGCTTTTTTTCCAAAAAAAAAATACCAACAGCTAATCAATTTGAAATTTCAGAAAATGACCCGAGTGATGTTATTTTTGCAAAAAATCTAAATAATAGTGGTGGGAAGTTTTTCTATTGCAAGAATGAAAAAAAAATTAAAACCACATTAGATAAATTACTATCGCATTTGAAGATCAGTCATCTATATTGTATAGATGAAAAAATACAAAAAAAATTACATGATTTAAATATATCATTTGAAAGTTCAAATGAGGATGAATGTCAAGGTGTAATTACATCATGCGAACATATTATAGCAGATCAGGGAAAGGTTTTACTTTCATCTAAACAAATAAAAAATAAAAAACCAAGTAATTTTCCAAATGAGTTAATAATAATATCATATACATCACAAATTGTGTTGAGAATAAATGATGCTATGAGAGCAATAACAAAAAAATACAGCAAAAAAACCCCCTCAAACATTACTACCATAGGCAATGGAATGAAAAATTTAAATGTAATTATTATTGAAGATTTTAAATCTTAAAAGATGTCACTTTTAAATAGACAAATTCTAAACAGAATAATAATTGGAATAATCTATCTGTCTTTATTTTTATTGGCCTCTAAATCTGAAAGTTTGTTATTTTTAATTCTATTCTTAAGCTCTCTATTAATAACTTCTCTTCTTGAATTTTATAAGATTACAAAAAAAAAACATAATATATTATTAAAATTATTTGTGGCCATCATATATATATTAACCCCAATAACATGTCTTTTTTTAATAAGATTTGAATTTACAAATGGAGATAATCTACTTGCTTTTTTAATTATATTAGTATGCATTAACGATGTGTCCGCATTTACTGTAGGGAAATTATTCGGAAAAACAAAATTATCAAATATATCGCCTAATAAAACAGTTGAAGGGCTTTTTGGGAGTTTTTTTTTATGCCTTTTGATTGGTCCTTTTTTAATAAAATATTTTCAGATTTTAGTAAGGATTGATTCATTTATCTTATCATTGTTAATATCCATTTCAGCTAATTTTGGAGATTATATAGAATCTGTAATCAAAAGAAAGTTTAATAAAAAAGATAGTGGGAGAATCTTAATGAGTCATGGGGGTATATTAGACAGAATAGATAGTCTTTTGATAAGTGGACCTTTCTTCTATTGTATTATGAAAATATTAAATTAATATCTTTTCTAATTCTTTTAAATGAAAAATAACATATGTGGCTTTATTTTTTTTATTTGAAAATTTATAATCGAAAAAAACCTGATCTATCCCAAAAGACTTTGCACCAAAAATATCACTTATAATATCATCACCAATCATCAAAGAGTCTTCAATTTTTGCACCAGAAATATTTAAAGCATGTTGGAAAATCTTCTTATTAGGCTTCAATACACCAACATCTTCTGAAACAATAATCTTGTCAAAAAAATCATACAAGCCTGAGCTTTTTAGTTTTATAAATTGAACTTCCTTAAAACCATTTGTAATTATGTGTAAATTATAGTGTAAACTAAGGTTAAAAAGGACGTCTTGAGCCCCATCCATTAATTTAGTTTGAAAAGGAGATTTTAAAACATAAAAATCACCCATTTCTTTAGATAAAATTTGATCTTTAATATTGAAAATTTTCAATGTTTTCAAAAAACGTTGAAACCTCAAAATTTCTTTACTTAAAAGACCTTCTCTATACTTAAACCATAATTCTCCATTAACTTTTTTATAACTATTAATAAAAATTCCTTTTGAAGGAATTCCTTTTTTTTGCAATTCAAATTTATCAAAAATATAGCCTAATACAATTTTAGAGTTATTATCAAAATCCCACAATGTATTATCTAAATCAAAAAAAAGATGTTTGTACTTTTTCAAAATCGAGTAGTTTATTTGAATTTTTGAAATGAAAAATAAGGTTTACTAAGGGTTCCAAAACCGCTATAAAATCTCCTTACACCTTCTAAATTAGAACCCTCAAAATCTAACACATTAGATTGATTAGAATGAGACTGAATAAAATAATCAACTAAAAAAGTCATTCCATGATATTTTTTAAAAATGGGATTAGTCACATTAAACAACATAATATACCTATTAAAACATGATAAAAAAAACGCAGCTGAAGCTATATTATTTTTCTGATCAAAAACAGCTATCAACTGACCTTTATTTTTACTCAAACAAGTATAAATTAAATCCCTGATAATCGAGTAATTATCATTAAAAGAAAAAATATTTTTTATTGATTTTTTAATTTTTTTATTTGTTTTATATAACTCTAAAAATGTATTAACACTTAAGTTTTTTTGAATTTTTAAATTATAACTTTCACTCTTTTTTAAATTTCTAATTGTGTTTTTATTATATAAATCTTTAATGTCATTATAATTTCTTTTTAAATCAAGCTCCAAATTAGCTTTTGAATTCCAAAAAATAGAATTCATTGATTCTAAAAATAGTGAAGAAGATTGCAATTGGCTAAACTGAGCTGCGAATTCAGAGGTGGAACAAAAAGTATATTCATTGAAATGTTTTTTAAAAAACCGATGAAAAAGAATAAGATTATCCTCATTTATTAAATTTTCATTTTTATAAAAATGACCTAATTGTTGGCAAAACAAAGGATGGTAAGATTTTTTTATAAAAAATATTTTTTTGAAAATTACAGGAAAAACAGCTTCATAGTCACCAAAAATTATCCCATCCCAGTTTTTACAAACTATATCTAAATACCAAGAAAGGGCATATACACGAGAATTAATAGATTCTGAAACACATTTATCCCATTTTTCTCTATTTATATCATTTTTTTTTATGTATTGAAAATTATTCATTTGTTAAACTAGAGGCATGTTTTATCATATTCTTATAGACCGAATCCCATTCTAACCAATCTTCTTCAAAATGTAACGACTGATTATGCCAAATAGAAATAAATGTACCATTTACATTTTTAACTTCACTGATTATTTTTTTTATATACAAACTTGAATCCCTAGGATTTAAATCTAAGTAATTTTTTAATGTAACATCCATAACCATAAAGGGGTGTATTTTTAATTCTGTTTCAACTTCTAAGTCTAAATCATAAAAATAATATGAATTACTAGTCCCGCTTCTAAAACCAGGCATAGAAACAAACCCCATAGAATAATCATTTTTCACACTTGTTTTCAAAAGACACTTATACATATTTGGGAAATCTAATTTAAGATAATGTTGACGACTATTAATAACTTCTTCATGAATAAGCTGCTGTAATCTGTCTATTTCTTTAAAAAGAATCTGATTACTTGAAAGTGATTTAAAAGAGGGGTGAATGCCAATAAACGTATTATCATTAACTGATTTAATTTGTGCTTGCAATTTTTTACTTGAAAAAGAAATTGATTTATCAAGGTGTTCATAATCACCTAAAAGAAAAAAGAAAATTGTATGTAAATTATATTCTTTTCCTAAAGCTATTATTTTACTAAAAGTGTCATACGGATCTTTCTCAAAACCAAAAATAACCTTAAACCTTTTAAAAAAATTAGAATAATTGAATGAAAGTAAATCAATTATAGTAGCGCCTAATGTTCTAACTATTCCTTTTTCTGAATATAAATACGCACTATCAACATCAATACTATTAATATATTGAAACTTTTTTTGAGGAAAATTAAATGCCTGATACTTTTTTTTTATTTCTAATTTCAATTTCTGAGCCCATAAATCAACAATGGGCTTTTCTAAAAACCCATTTCTAAATGCAAAACTTTCTTTTGCTTCAAATCTACCAAATTCATCTTTAATATGTGGCAAGCACTCTTCATACCGACTCAACATAAAAAAGGAGGCGCCAAATGGGTCAAAAGGAAAAGTGGAATTTTCAACTGAAAAGAAACAACTTAAATTATCATATGTAAATACATTTATTTTTCTTTCTATAACTCCTTTTTCAAATAAAATAGAATGAGATTGAAAAAACAATTCGTCTTTTAATTGCGAATGAGTATAACTTATTTTTGGGAGATTAGAATTTAGAAAAAAGTTTTTTTCCTGAGTAAAAGAAATTTCTACATTTAAAATTTGAATAAAAATTTGCCTAAATACATATTTAACCCTAGGTGTTAAATTATGAGTGTAAACAAGTAACATTTAAATTTTTTATTTTTCCGTAGAGTCTTTTTCAGTAGAAGCTTCTTGTTCAGACGCTTCTTGTTCAGATGCTTCTTCTACAGGTGCTTCTTCTACAGGCGCTTCTTCTACAGATTCTACTTCTACAGATGCTTCTTCTACAGATTCTACTTCTACAGATGCTTCCTCTACAGATGCTTCTTCTACAGATGTTTCTTCTACAGATTCAACAGAAACTTTTGTTTTTTTAGATGCCTTAGGCATTTTTTTTGTTTTAGTCTTTTCAACAATTGAATCTATATTTAACTTACTAAGTTTAGATTTTAAATTAGCTGC